>Ga0207654_10000027_pt1 | contig 132519 bp, 120 predicted proteins | sample KBSC64metaG_FD_184355 | JGI IMG/M metagenome (GOLD analysis project Ga0207654, IMG submission 184355) | Corn rhizosphere microbial communities from Kellogg Biological Station, Michigan, USA - KBS C6-4 metaG (SPAdes) (version 2) | ecosystem: Host-associated > Plants > Roots > Rhizosphere >... | reverse complement strand
TGACCGAGAACATGGTGGGACACAAGCTGGGTGAGTTTGCTCCGACGCGCACGTTCAAGGGGCACACCGGCGGATCGAAAGCGGCAGAGGCTGCGGCCAAGCCGGCGGGCAAGTAGCGCGGGAAAAAGCTAAAGGCTAGTGGCCAAGGGCTAATAGCTGAGTTTGAGGAAGAGACCAATGGCAGTCGAGACAAAGGAATACCGGGCCGAAGCGAGGTTTCAGCGGGTGTCGCCGCAGAAGGCGCGGCTGGTGCTGGACCTGATCAAGGGCCGGGGAATTCAGGAAGCGCTGGAGACGGCGCGGTTCACCAAGAAACGGATCGCTCCGGTGATTCACAAGCTGCTGACCTCGGCGTTGGATAACGCGAAGTACGTGTCGGGCGAGCAGGGCATCGATCTCGATGTCGACAACCTGTATGTAAAGCTGGCCTTGGCGAACGACGGTCCGCGCATGAAGAGGATTCGCCCCGCCCCCATGGGACGCGCCTATCGCTACCAGCGCAGGCTCTCGCACATCATCGTGTCGGTCGCCGAGCGCGATGGCGGCAGCACGCAGTTGGTGACCAGGGCGGAAGAGCCGGCAGCGAAGTCGGCGAAGAAATCGGCTGCAAAGAAAACGGCAGCGAAGACAGCGAAGAAGGCTCCGGCCAAAAAGCCGGTTGCCAGGAAAAAGGCCGCCAAGTAGGCCTGGAGTTTGAGGAAAAAAGCATGGGACAGAAAGTCCACCCTTATGGATTCCGGCTGGGAGTAAACAAGCCATGGCGGTCGCGCTGGTTTAGTGAGCGCGATTACGACAAGCTCCTGGTCGAAGACGTGAAGCTCAAGCAGGAGTTGCGCGACAAGCTGAAGGCTGCCGGTGTTAGCTCGGTTGAGATCGAGCGTCCCGGCAACAAGCTTCGCTTCCTCATCCGCACCGCCCGTCCCGGTATCGTGATCGGGCGCAAGGGCGCGGAGATCGAGAAGCTGAAGACTGAGCTCGGCAAGCGCACCAACCGCGAAGTGTTCATTGACATCATCGAGGTGAACAAGCCCGAGCTTGATTCACAGCTGGTGGCAGAGAACATCGCGCTGCAGTTGGAAAAGCGCGTGAGCTTCCGCCGCGCGATGCGCAAGAGTGTGGATTCTGCCCTTCGCTTCGGCTGCAAGGGAATCAAGGTGCGCGTCTCGGGCCGCTTAAACGGCAACGAAATCGCCCGCTCCGAATGGTATCTGCAGGGCCGTCTGCCGCTGCACACGCTTCGCGCGGATATCGATTACGGATTTGCCGAGGCGGAGACAACGTACGGGGTGATCGGCGTGAAGACGTGGATCTACCGCGGCGATATCTACGAGCAGAAGCGCAGGCAGCAGCCCGCGGCCGGTGGTTCGGGAGTGTTTTAAAAGGCAGTTGTCAGTGATCAGTTGTCAGTGATCAGTGATTTGGTGCCGAGTGAGTTTTAGTGATTTGTCCAGGGCCAGTTGCGGGACGCATAGATCGACGGCCAGTTTAAGCAGGAACAAACTGACCACTGATCACTGACAACTGACCACTGGTTTTGAGGGTTTCGTTATGTTGATGCCAAAGAAAGTGAAGTATCGCAAGCAGCAGAAGGGCAAGCGCAGAGGCAAGGCCTGGCGCGGATCTTCGCTGTCGTTTGGCGAATACGGTTTGAAGGTCATGGAGTGCGGCTACATTACGGACCGCCAGATTGAGGCGAGCCGTATTGCGATGACCCGCTTCATCAAGCGCGGCGGCAAGATCTGGCTGCGCCTGTTTCCTGACAAGCCGATCACCAAGAAGCCGGCCGAAGTCCGAATGGGTTCGGGCAAGGGTGCGCTTGATCACTGGGTTGCCGTTGTTCGCCCGGGCAAGATCCTGTTCGAGATGGAGGGCGTAACGCCGGAGATCGCGCAGGAAGCTATGCGCCTTGCTTCGCACAAGCTGCCGTTGAAGACCAAGTTCGTTCAGCGTCCCGGCGCTGAAAAGGCTGCTGCGGCGTCCACTGCCGAGAGCGCCGAGTAACAGAGTTTATAGGACGCGCCGGTAGCATGAGCGCGGGAGACACGAGATGGAATTGGCAAAGATTCGTAGTTTGAGCGACGACGAACTGCTGGCGCAGGAGAAGACTTCTGCAGAACAGCTGTTCCGGCTTCGCTTTCAGGTCTCGATGGGGCAGAGCGACGGGGTGAAGAAACTTCGCGAGCTGCGCAAAGAGATCGCCCAACTGAAAACAGTTTCGCGCGAGCGCGAGCTGGGCGTTCGCGGAGCAAAGCACGAGCTGGTCTCCACGCTTCCCGCAGGCGAAGCAAAGAAGGCCGCAAAGAAAGCGGCCGCGAAAAAGCCCAGCGCGAAGAAGAGCGCAAAGAAGGGAGCCGGTGAATAATGGCGGCAACTGAGAAGCAGGCGCCCGCAAGCCGGCGCAATGAGAAGGTGGGCAACGTGGTTTCGACCAAGATGCAGAAGACCATCGTGGTCGAGGTCGAGATGCGCAAGGCTCATCCCAAGTACAAAAGAATCATTAAGAGCTCGAAGAAGTTCTACGCGCACGACGAGCAGAACTCCGCGCGCCTCGGAGATGTGGTCCGGATCCGCGAGACACGTCCGCTGAGCAAGCTGAAGCGCTGGTCGCTCGAGGAGATTGTGCGGCGCTCGTCGCTGGCACAGATTGAAGACACGGCTGGAACAACCGCCGGTGCAGAGACCGCCCAGTAGGCGGAGCGGTTTAAGGAGAAGAATCCATGGCTGTGCAAATGAGAACCATGCTCGCAGTGGCCGATAACTCCGGCGCCCGCAAGCTGCAGGTGATCCTGCCGCTTGGCGGCGGACTGGGAGTAAAGGCTGGGCTTGGCGATATCGTGACCGCCGCGGTGAAGGAAGCTTCGCCTGATGGCACGGTGAAAAAAGGCAAAGTGGTGAAAGCGGTCATCGTGCGCACCCGCAAGGAGCATCGCCGTCGCGACGGAACCTATATTCGCTTCGACGAGAATGCAGCGGTGGTGATTGACGACGCGCACGAGCCAGTCGGAACCCGCGTGTTCGGTCCCGTTGCTCGCGAATTGCGCGAAAAGAAGTTTTTGAAGATTGTGTCGTTGGCACCGGAAGTTGTTTAGCAGGGATTAGGCATCAGGATTCCGAGATTAGCGACTTTTTTGCTGATCCCCGGTCCCTGACCCCTTACGGAGATGAAATGCCGAGTTTGAATATTCGTCGTAACGATGTGGTGAAGGTCCTCGCAGGCTCCGATCGCGGCAAGACCGGGCGCGTACTGCGCGTGTTCCCCGATAAGGGCACAGTTCTCGTTGAGCATGTTCGTGTCGTGAAGAAGACGGTTTCGAGTAAGCGTGGACAGCGTACCAAGGGCGGTATCGCCGAGCATGAGTCCCCGATCAACGTGTCCAACGTTGCACTCGTCTGTCCGACATGCGATACGGCCAAGGTGGGCTACAAGGTCGAAGGCACCACCAAGCAGCGAATCTGCAAAGTGTGTGGGTCTGAATTGCCCACGAAGAAGTAACGACAGGGATCAGTAGTCAGGGATCAGTGATGAGCAAAGATCCGGACTGCGAAACCAAGAAGCCGGTTTAGGAAATGCGCGAAGCGCGATTACCTGGACGGCCAGTCCCTTCCGAAACGGTATACGGACACAAAGGTCCACTCCGAGAGCGGAAGAAAGAGAGCAGGAAATGGCAGCAAGGCTGAAAGAGAAGTACAACAAGGAAATCAAGCAGGCTCTGAAGAAGGAGCTCGGCATCGAGAACGCAATGGCGGTTCCGAAGCTCGAGAAGATCGTGGTCAACATGGGCCTCGGCGAAGCGACGCAGAATAACAAGCTGCTCGACCCCTTGGTAAACGACCTGACGCAGATCGCCGGTCAAAGGCCGGTGACAACGAAGGCGAAGAAGTCAATCGCAGCCTTCAAGGTCCGCGCTGGCATGTCGATCGGTGCCATGGTTACGCTGCGCAACGACAAGGCATACGAGTTTCTCGATCGCCTCATTTCGACGGCTCTGCCCCGCGTTCGCGATTTCCGTGGTGTATCGACCAAGAGTTTTGACGGGCGCGGCAATTACACGCTCGGATTGCGCGACCAGCTGATCTTCCCTGAGATTGATTATTCCAAGGTCGAAAAGCTGAAGGGCATGAACATCACCATCGTGACCACGGCAAAGGACGACAACTCGGCGCGCGCGCTGTTGAAAGCCTTCGGCATGCCCTTCCGGCAAGGCGCGTAGGGGAATAGAGGATTATGGCAACCACTGCAAAGAGAGTGAAGGACGCGCGGAAGCCCAAGTTCAGCTCCCGCAAACACAACCGGTGCAAGCTCTGCGGGCGTCCGCGGGCGTATCTACGGAAATTCGGCATCTGCCGCTTGTGTTTCCGTGGCCTGGCGCTCAAGGGTGAGATTCCCGGTGTCGTCAAGTCGAGCTGGTAAGAAGAGCTAGTCGACAGTTAACAGTGGTCAGTGAACAGAAGCTGGCTAGGCGCAAACCGTACTGTTCACTGGCCACTGTGCAATGTTCACCGTAGCAAGCATTTCCGCTGGTTCTCCTGATCGAATGTGAGACCGGGAGCGAACGGGAAATGAAGGAGAAGGAATGAGTCTGAGTGACCCTGTAGCAGATTTTCTGGCGCGGATCCGGAACGCGATCCGGGCGCGTCATCAGAAGTTGGATGTTCCGGCTTCAAAGCTGAAGACCGAGATCGCCCGCATTCTCAAAGAAGAGGGCTACATTTCGAATTACAAGACCCAGGAAGAGGATGGCAAGATGGTTCTCCGCGTGTACCTCAAGTACGGCGGAAGCGAAGCGGCCATTCGTGACCTCGCACGTATCTCGCGTCCCGGCTGCCGTGTGTACATCGGCCGCGACGAGATCAAGCGCGTCCAGGGCGGACTTGGTATTTCGATCATGACGACGCCGAAGGGCGTAATGACCGGCCGTCAGGCACGCCGCGAAGGCGTTGGCGGCGAGCTGCTCTGCGAAGTTTGGTAACGACAGCCCTCAGAGAACAGAGATCAGTTACTGATCTCTGACAACCGATCTCTGACGACTGTTTTCCGGCTGCAGTGGAACGATGACAGGTTCATCGGGACTCGCAAGCCAACAAAGGATTGAATTCGATGTCGCGTATTGGAAAGAAGCCGATCCCGCTGCCAGCGGGCGTTAAGTACAAGGTGGACGGCAACACCGTTCTCGTGGAAGGTCCTAAGGGCAAAGTCTCGGCGCTGGTTGCCGATGGCATCTCGCTCGAAACCAAGGACGGTCATCTGCATGTGAACCGCTCGGGCGACGACAAGGCGGCCGTTCACGGTCTCACTCGTGCGCTGGTCTTCAATGCCGTCACCGGAGTGACAAAGGGCTGGACGAGAGAGCTGGACATCGTCGGCATCGGCTACCGGGCTGAATTGAAGGGCAAGGGCACCGTGGTGTTCACCCTCGGCTACTCGCATCCGATTGAATTCCCGCTGCCCACCGGAATCGAAGTCGCCATCGACCCGAAGCAGACGCACCTTACTGTCACAGGGATCGATCGCCAGAAGGTCGGACAGGTCGCAGCCGATATGCGCTCGCTGCGTAAGCCTGATCCGTACAAGAATAAGGGCGTTCGCTACTCCGATGAGAAGCTGAAGAAGAAGGCCGGCAAGACCGGAGCGAAATAACACAGGGATCAGGTGTCAGTGTTCAGGGATCAGTTTTGTAATCGTTGTCGTCAGCAATTCTGATCACTGTCCACTGTTCACTGACCACTGAAGTTCAACCGAACGGGGCCGTAAGGCGGCTCCGCTGATAGGAAAGAGACAAAGATGATTACGCAGACCAAGAGAAACGAAATCCGGAAGCGGATTCACACGCGCATCCGCGAAAAGCTGTCCGGCACCTCCGAGCGTCCGCGCCTGAATGTGTTTCGTTCGCTGAACCACATCTATGCGCAGGTGGTCGACGATCAAAAGGGCGAGACGATCGCCGCGGCATCGAGCCTTCAGCTGAAGCTGAAAAGCGGCGGCAACATTTCGGCAGCCAAAGAGATTGGTAAGGCTATCGCGGAGAAGGCCCGGGAGAAGGGCATCAAGAAGGTGGTCTTCGATCGCGGCGGCTTCCTTTATCACGGTCGCGTAAAGGCGCTGGCCGATGCGGCGCGTGAAGCAGGGCTGGAGTTTTAAAGCAGCGAACAGTGAACAGTGGACAGTTCGCTGTGAGCCAAAGCAGCTGATGTGGCGAGGATCAAATTGATCACTGTCCACTGAAAATGAGAGAGCAATGACGAATTTAGCGAAGAAACTCGATGCCAACCAGTACAACCTGAAGGATCAGGTGGTTTCCATCAACCGCGTGACCAAGGTCGTTAAGGGCGGCAAGAATATGTCGTTTGCCGCGCTGGTCGTGGTGGGCGATGCCGCTTCGGGTGTGGTCGGTTACGGGTCGGGCAAGGCCAAGGAAGTTCCCCAGGCGATTCGCAAGGGAATCGAGGCGGCCAAGAAAAACCTCGTTAAGATCAACCTGACCGATACCACGATTCCGCATCAGGTTCTGGGCCGGTTTGGTTCAGGACACGTTCTGCTGAAGCCGGCTCCGGAAGGAACGGGCGTGATCGCCGGCGGCGCTGTGCGCGCGGTGATGACGTCGGCGGGTGTGCAGAATGTGCTGACCAAGAGCCTGGGAACGGCGAACCCCCACAACGTCATCAAGGCAACATTCGATGCTTTGGTGCAGTTGCGCGACCGGGGCGATGTAGCCAGCGCGCGCGGCAAGCAGGTTGAGGAGCTTTAATCATGGCCGAACAACAGAAGAAAATCCGGATCCAGTACTATCGCTCGGCTATCTCGACACCCGTCAAGCACAAGCTGGTGATCAAAGGGCTGGGCTTCACGCGCCTCAATCAGATTGTCGAGCGCGTCGATAATGAGTCTGTCCGCGGCATGGTCAAGACTGTACCGCACCTGGTACGTATTCTCGAGAACTAGTGAACAGTGCACAGTAAACAATTTCATGAGCTCAAGAGCTGACGCTGCGAACATTGAACTGATCACTGTCCACTGACCACTGTCGACTGTTTTACAACGCGAGTCGCCTGGCACTAACCCAGTCGGCGTTATGGAGCGAGGAATATCATGGCAAAGAATCTTTCCAATCTGCGCGCGCCCAAGAATGCAAACACCGGGCGCAAGCGTGTGGGCCGGGGTATGGGATCCGGCATGGGCAAAACCTCAACCCGCGGCCACAAGGGCCAGGGATCGCGTTCGGGCTTCAGCCTGATGCGCGGATTCGAGGGCGGCCAGATGCCGCTGCACCGCCGCCTTCCCAAGCGCGGCTTCACCAACATCTTCCGGACTGAGTACACCGTAGTGAACCTCGATCGGCTGGCGGATCTTTCCGTAAAGGAGATCGCGTTGGAGGACTATCCCAAGCTTGGGCTGGTTTCCAGCAAAAAAGCGCTGATCAAGGTCCTGGGCTCGGGCGAACTCAAATCGGCAATCACCGTCCATGCGCACAAGTTCTCCAAGTCGGCTGTTGAGAAAATCGAAAAGGCCGGCGGCAAAGCAGTTGTGGCGGGAGCCCCAGCGGCAGCGTAGAGGGTGGGAGCAAGGCCAGGCGCCGTTAAGTCTGTGTCCGGGAACACCGCCAAGCTGGGTTCGGCCTGACAAGATCGAAGTTCAGGGTTCCGGCGCAGATTCAGCGACAAGCAGCCTTAATCGCGCATACACTGATTGGGTAAGTCACGCGGGCGGTCGCGCCTGAAGCGGAAAACCAGACATGCTTGAGAAGTTCGCAAATATCTTCCGGATTCCTGACCTGCGCAAGCGGGTTCTGTTCACCCTGGGCATTCTCGCTGTTTATCGCCTTGGTGCATTCATCCCCACACCAGGTATCAACACCCACCAACTCGAACTGCTCTTCAATTCGCAGAACGGTTCCGCGCTCGGCCTGATGGATCTGTTCGGCGGCGGCAACCTGCGCAGAATGACGATCTTCGCGCTCGGCATCATGCCGTATATCACCGCGTCGATCATCTTCCAGTTGCTCACCGTCGTCTACGAGCCGCTGGCGCGTATTCAAAAAGAAGGCGAAATCGGTCGCCGGAAGATCACCCAGTGGACCCGCTACATGACCGTCATCCTCGCGGCTCTGCAGTCCATCGGAATCGCGGCCATTCTCACCAAGCAGGGCCTGGTCCTTCATCCAGGCATCGGATTCAGCCTCATGACCGTCCTGACGCTGACTACCGGTTCGGGCTTCATTATGTGGCTGGGCGAGCAGATTACGGATCGCGGCATCGGCAACGGCATGAGCCTCCTGATCTTCGCAGGAATCATCGCCGGTCTTCCACGCGGCATCGGCGAACTCGTCAGCAAGGTGCAAACTAGTGCGTGGGGTTCCCTCACCATCTTCGCCATCCTGCTCATCGTTGCGGGCATGATCGCGGTAGTCGCCTTCATCGTCTATGTTGAGCGGTCGGAGCGCCGTATACCCATCCAAAGCGCGCGCCGCATTGTCGGCCGCCGCATGATGGGCGGTTCCTCAAGTCACCTTCCGTTGAAGGTGAACTCAGGCGGCGTCATGCCCATCATCTTCGCCAGTTCGATCCTCTCTGCCCCGCTGCTCTTCGGCCAGGTTGAGTGGGTCCAGAACAATCGCTTCTTCCAGCCGATCGTCCAGGCATTGACTCCCGGCTATCCCTGGTACGTTCTGTTGAACGCCCTTGCGATCGTCTTCTTCGCATACTTCTATGTCTCAATTGTGATGAAGCCTGACGACATCGCAGACAATTTCCGGAAGTCCGGATCGTTTATCCCTGGAATCCGTCCCGGAAAGCGTACTTCCGATTTCATTAACGACATTCTTACCCGCATCACGCTGGTCGGCGCGCTCTATCTGATCCTGATCCAGATGGTGCCGACGTTCATGATTTCGGGCATTCGTTTCGACAAAATCTTCCTGGTAGGCCGCTTTTTCGAGAGCCTGCCCACTTGGGTCACACACGGTTTGGGGGTCGGATTCTACTTTGGCGGCACCTCGCTGCTCATCGTAGTAGGTGTCGCCATGGACACTGTCAACCAGATCGAATCGCAGCTGATCATGCGCCACTATGACGGCTTTTCCCCGCGTTCCGGTCGTATACGCGGAAGGAAAACCTGGTAAATGTCATCAACAGCAAGTGTTGAAAGTGCAAGTATTGAAAGTGCAATAGAAGGAGAACAAAGGTCGGCAAGGATGATCGCTCCCGGACCGATTCTCCTGTTGGGTGCACCGGGCGTAGGGAAGGGCACCCAGGCGAAAGAGCTGGTTCAACTCTGGGGTATCCCCCAGATTTCGACCGGTGACCTGCTTCGCGCAAACGTAGCCCAGGGGACTCCCCTCGGCAAAACTGCCAAGGGAATCATGCAGCGAGGCGAATTGGTGCCTGACTCCCTGGTCAACGAGATGGTCGCTGTCAGACTCCAGCAGCCCGATACCGCTAAAGGCTACATTCTGGATGGGTTTCCGCGCACTCTGGCTCAGGCCCATTGGCTCGATGGACGCTTGGCCGCAGTCGCCTGCGATAACCCGATCCAGAGTCTCCCCCTGGTTGCCGTCAGTATCCAAGTGGACTATAATCAGTTACTGCGCCGGATCACTGGACGCAGAAATTGCCCAGTCTGCCAGACCATCTACAACATCTATTCAAAACCTCCCCAGCGGGCCGGGTTTTGCGATGTAGAAGGCGCCGCACTGACTCAGCGAGCTGACGACACGGAGAAGGCATTTGCGGAGCGCATGCGCGCTTACGCGGCTCAGACAACTCCGGTCATCGAGCACTATCGCGAGTTGGGGAGATTTGCGGAAGTCAGCGGAGATGGGCCGATTGCCGCGGTTGCGGCCGGAATTGTAACCGCCGTTGAGCGGCTGCGCCAGTAGCGCAGTGCGCGAACGGTATTTTGTGCGTTAGAAGAGAGTAGCTTTCAGTCCTCGGTTTCCTGCAGTCAAGCCTCTGATCGGCAAAGGAAACTGAGACTGAAGACGGGATTGAGAACTTGGCTGTTGTACTGAAGTCGTCGCAAGAGATCGATAAAATGCGCCGCGCGGGCAAAGTCGTCCGCGAGGTCCTCGAACTCGTGCGCGACCATGTCAGACCCGGTGCGACAACTCTCGATCTTGAGAAGGTTGCTGAAGCGCGTATCACTGAACTTGGCGCCAAGCCGGCCTTCAAGGGATACCATGGTTTCCCCTGCGTGCTCTGTACCTCGATCAATCAAGAGGTGGTCCATGGCATTCCATCGAAGAAGCGGGTCCTGAAAGAAGGGGATATCGTTTCGGTGGACTGCGGCGCGATTGTGGACGGCTACTACGGGGATGCCGCAATTACGGTTCCGGTAGGCGAGAAAATTTCACCGGATACGGCAAGATTGCTGGCCGCTACCGAGAAGTCACTTTATGCCGGAATTGCAGTGGTAAAGCCCGGCGCTACCCTCGGCGATATCGGAGCAGCAGTTCAGAGCGTCGTTGAAGCTGAAGGTTTTTCAGTAGTTCGTGATTTTGTTGGGCATGGCATTGGAAGCCACATGCACGAGGATCCTCAGGTGCCGAATTTCGGCGAAGCGGGATCAGGTATGCGGTTGAAAGCCGGTATGGTGATTGCCATTGAGCCAATGGTCAATGCCGGCAAACCGGAAGTTCGCGTCCTGCGCGATGGCTGGACGGCCGTGACCAACGACGGAAGCATGAGTGCTCATTTCGAGCACACGGTGGCAGTTACTGACACCGGATCAAAGGTTCTGACCGAGTAAGTAAGATTTCGGTCCAAAACAAGCGGATGCGAAAGCATCCAGAAGTGGATACAGTTTGTCGAAGGAAGACGCGATTGAGGTCATGGCAACGGTTGTAGAAACCTTGCCAAACGCCATGTTCAAGGTGAAGCTTGAGACCAACCACGAAGTCCTGGCACACGTCTCTGGAAGAATGCGCAAAAATTTCATCCGTATCTTGCCGGGTGACCGCGTAGCCGTTGAGCTGAGTCCGTACGACCTGAACCGCGGACGAATTGTGTACCGGTACAAATAGCTGGCAGTCGTCAGCTTTCAGCTGGTAGAGCTCGCAACGTCGAGAGCAGAAAGCTGGGAGTTGGGAGCTTGATTTTCCCCCGCGTCGTCACCAGATGCGCGGAGAAGGGCAGTAAAGCAATGAAGGTCCGTGCATCAGTAAAGAAGATTTGCGTGAAATGCAAGGTCATCAACCGCCGTGGGGTGGTTCGTGTGATCTGCGAGAACGCAAAGCACAAGCAGCGCCAGGGCTAGTTGGGACTGGCAAGCAGCGGAACTCCACGGCATTTTCGCCAGGGGCTAGTTAGCTTGAGTCAAGGCTTGCGATGAACCCCGGAGTAAACCAGTCGAATCGTTTTCAACTGGAACCGCAACAACCCGTGCGAACCGGCGCTATGTCGGAGGCACACAGCACGAGAGAGCAGAGAATAGAGACTAGAGATCAGCAAAAGCCGCATTCGCGACAAAGAAACTGATCTCTACATCTCTAAGATCTGATCTCTAAAGAAGGATTCAGAATGGCACGTATTGCTGGCGTCGATCTGCCTCGCAACAAGCAGGCTCGGATCGCGCTCACATACATCTATGGCATCGGTAATCCTCGTTCGCTCAAAATCCTGGAAAAGGCAAACGTCGACGCCTTCAAGAAGATCCAGGACCTGACCGAAGAAGAGGTCAACCATATCCGCCAAGTGATTGAGGACGAGGGTGACGTCGAGGGCGATCTCCGCAAAGACGTCCAGATGCACATCAAGCGCCTCATCGATATCCAGAGCTATCGCGGCAACCGGCATCGCCGTGCATTGCCGGTTCGCGGACAGCGCACCCACACCAATGCTCGTACCCGCAAGGGTCCCCGTAAGGGCACCGTTGCCGGCAAGAAGAAAGCGACGGCGAAGACCTAATGGCGAAACCAGAGAAGGCCGCAGCCGGCAAGGCGGGCAAAAACAAGAAGTTCAAAAAGCGCGAGCGCAAGAATGTGCCGTTCGGAGTCGTGCACATTCAGGCCTCGTTCAACAACACCATCGTGACGATCACCGATCAGGTGGGCAACACCATCAGCTGGAAGAGCTCAGGTTCGCTCGGCTTCCGCGGCTCGCGCAAGGGTACGCCCTTCGCGGCGCAGCAGGCAGCATCGAACGCAGCGCAGATGGCGCGCGACCACGGCCTGCGGGCAGTGGACGTGCGGGTTGCCGGTCCGGGATCGGGCCGCGAATCGGCTATCCGTGCGCTGGCAGCAGCTGGTATCGACGTTCGCTCCATCCGCGACGTCACGCCTGTGCCCCACAACGGTTGCCGTCCGCCAAAGCGTCGTCGAGTCTAAGGACTCGACAGGGATCAGGTTTCAGGGATCAGGGTCATTTGGCCTTTACTGATCCCTGACCACTGAACCCTGACAACTGTAACTCGGGCCGGGATGACATGCGCACCGCCGCACGTAAACCGGCCGTCATCCGAAGTCAGGAGAAGAAATGGCACGTTATACCGGAGCAGTATGCCGCCTTTGCCGTCGCGAAGGCACCAAGCTCTTTCTGAAGGGCACCAAGTGTACATCGGACCGTTGCCCGATCGAGAAGCGCAACTTCCCCCCGGGGCAGCACGGCAAAGATCGCAAGGCCAAGATCGTAGGCTACGGCCTGCAACTGCATGAGAAGCAGAAGGCCAAGCGTATGTACTTCACGCTCGAAGGCCAGTTCCGCGAGTATTACGAGAAGGCTAACCGCGCACAGGGCGTCACCGGCGAACTGCTCATCCAGCAGCTCGAGCGCCGTCTTGACAACGTCGCGTTCCGCCTCGGCTTTGCCATCTCGCGCCGCCAGGCCCGCCAGGTGGTCCGCCACGGCCACGTCACCGTCAATGGCAAGAAGGTGAACATCCCTTCATTCCAGGTCAATGTCGGCGATGAGATCGCGATTCGGCCCGAAGCCAAGAAGCTGGTCATCGTCGAGCAGGGCACCCAGTACGCGGCGCAGAATCCTGTGCCGGTGTGGCTCGAAGCGAATTTCGAAAACATGTCTGGGCGCGTGCTGAGCTTGCCCAAGCGCAAAGATGTTAACTTGCCGATCAACGAACAGCTGATCGTCGAACTGTACAGCAAGTAAGAATCACAGTGGACAGTGCTCAGTGGACAGTGGTCAGAACGACCATCTGCTCACTGTTCACTGACCACTGATCACTAACGCAAAGGAGAACTTGCACGGCCGCCGCAAAATGCTTCGCGACGTACCTGCCGTGCGGGAAAAGAGACGAATATGCTTTGGAGAGGATTCCAGAAACCGAAGCGCCTCGCAGTTGATGCCGAGTCGCTCAGCGAAACATACGGCAAGTTCAGCGCCCAGCCATTCGAGCGCGGATTTGGCACAACCATCGGCAATGCCCTGCGCCGCACGCTGCTCAGCTCCATCGAGGGTGCTGCAGTCACCGCCGTTCGCATCGAGGGCGTGCTGCACGAATTCCAGTCGATCGCCGGCGTGGTTGAAGACGCAACCGACATTATCCTGAATCTCAAACAGATCCCCTTTAAGCTTGCGGGCGACGGTCCCAAGGCGCTGTACCTGCGCGCTGACCAGCCCGGTGTTGTCACCAGCGGCATGATTGAGGCCGACGGCGACGTCGAGATTCTGGACAAGAACGTGTACATCGCCACCGTCTCTGAGGGCGGCAGGCTCGAAATGGAAATGCGCCTGAAGCGCGGACGCGGATACGTCTCCGCCGACAAAAACTTCGACGCCGATCTCGGCCTCGGCTTCATCCCTGTGGATTCCGTCCACTCGCCAGTGCGTCGCGTCAACTACCTTGTCGATGCCGCTCGTCTCGGTCAGATTACTGACTACGACAAGCTCACGCTCGAGGTCTGGACAAACGGCGCGGTTCTGCCCGCCGATGCTGTGGGTCTCGCAGCCAAGCTGCTCAAAGACCACATGAACATCTTCATCAACTTCGAAGAGGAAATTGAAACCGAGTCGCGCGGTGAAGAAGGCCGCGTAATGCTGCGCAACGACAACCTGAACCGCTCGGTCGAAGAACTCGAGCTCTCAGTCCGCAGCTACAACTGCCTGAAGAATGCAAACATTCAGACCATTGGCGAACTGGTCCAGAAGACCGAAGCCGAAATGCTGAAGACCAAGAACTTTGGCCGCAAGAGCCTGAACGAGATCAAGGAGATCCTCGCGCAGATGGGCCTGTCGCTTGGGATGAAGATCGACGAGAGCGGCAATGCCGTTCCCGGACCGACCAGCGTTTCGCCGGCAACCACTCTGGCCACAAGCTACAGCCACTTCGACGACGAGGACGAGCCGCTGGATTCCGTTGACCTCCAGCTGCCCACCGAGACAGAGAACTTTTAGGTATTTGGGTGCCCCAGGTCTCGATTCTGAGACCTGGGAATATCCCAAGAAGAATCGATTTCGAAAGCGAGTAACACGTCATGCGCCACCGCAATGCAGGATTCAAACTCGGACGCAACACCAGCCATCGCAATGCGCTGCTGCGCAACCTGGTCACGTCCGTTATCGTAGAAGACCGCGTGGAGACCACCGTGGCCAAGGCCAAGGCTGTTCGTCCGCACGTGGAGAAGATGATCACGCTCGGCAAGAAGGGCGACGTGCATGCTCGCCGCCAGGCGCTCAGCTTTCTCCGTACCGACGACGCCGTGAAGCGCCTGTTCGACACCGTGGCCCCGCGCTACGGCGATCGCCAGGGCGGCTACCTGCGCATCGTCCGCACCGGCTTCCAGAAGGGCGATGGTGCCGAAAAGGCCTTCATCGAACTGCTGGGCGCTGAACAGCAGCTTGACGAGAAACGCCAGAAGCGCGCCGAAGTTCGCGCCGAAAAGCGCAAGAAGCTCGAAGCTGCTCTGGAAGAGCAGAACAAGAAAGCTGAAGAAGAAAAGGGCGGAGAAGAGGCTGCATAGCCTGCCTCTTGCAGTCCGTAATTCTTCTGTAGATCAAAGGGCGCACTCTCCACGTGGAGAATGCGCCCTCATTTTCTCTGCATCGTAGTTCGCTCTACGAACTTTGAACTTCCGCGATCCGCTTGCTCATGCTCATCGCATCATGCGGAGCCCTCACTTTGTTGTCGTCATCGAAGTAGACGAAAACGTCCCGCGCGCTCTGCTTCGGTCCCGGCTCCGGATGAATCCTCGTGCCATCCGTCACTTCCTCGCCCCCCGACCACGCGACCATCCGTCGAGCCCACGTATCGATCGCCTCGGCCGTGTATCCTTCCGGATAAACCTTCTCGCTCCCATGCAGCCGGCAGTAAACAAAGTCCGCCGTGATGTCCATCATCACCGGCCACTTCACTGAATCCGCGACAACAAGCGCCACGTTGTACTTGCGCAGGAGTTCGATGTATTCCAGCGTGGCAAAGCTTCTGTGCCGGCTCTCCATCGCATGACGGAACGGCAAATCCTCTTCTACCTCCAGCCAGCACCGTCCCGCCATCCACTCATCCCGCTGTTTCGCATACGCCGCGGCCTGCCGATGCGTGTGCGGCAGCAACCTTAAAAATGCTTCGATCTGATCAGGCTTGAACGAAGTCTGCGGCGGCAGTTGCCAGAGGATCGGCCCCAGCTTCCTCCCAAGACACAACATTCCCTGCGCCAGAAAGTTGGCGAGCGCTCCCTCGACGTTCTCTAGCCTGCGAATGTGCGTGATGAACTGTGAACCTTTGATCGCAAAAACAAAATCGTCCGGCGTCTCCTTGCGCCACGACTGAAAGCTCTGCGGTTTTTGCGTTGAATAGAAAGTCCCGTTCAGCTCAATGGAGTTGAGCTTCCTGGACGCAAATTCCAGTTCCCGTTTCTGCGCGAGTCCATCGGGATAGAAAGTTCCGCGCCAATCGTCGAACCGCCACCCCGAAATGCCGACACGTATCTGCCCTTGCTGACTCATCCGCCCTCCGGTGCGCCAGAATAGTCTAGCGGATAACTCGAGCCCGTGTAGGATTCAAACGCTGGGCCTCGATCGCCGAAAGTTCCTCAACGCACCTTTCGAGAGCCTGCGCATCGAACGGAGCCCGCACCTTCGCATCATTATCGAAATACACATATACATCGCGGGCCTTCCGCTTCGGCCCAGGCTTCGGATGCGCTCGCTTTCCATCCGTCACTTCCTGTCCGCGCGACCAGCCTACAACTCGTTTCGCCCAAACCTCGATAGCATCGGCCTCATACCCGCTCGCATACAACTGCTCGCTTCCATGCAGCCGGCAGTAGACAAAGTCAGCCGTCACGTCCATCAGCAGGGGCCAATCAACAGTGTCCGCCACAACCAGCGCAATCCGATTCCTGCGCAGCAGCGATATGAACTCAGGACATTCGCAGCTCACATGCCGAATCTCGATCGCATGTCGGATCGGCAGGTCTGCTTCGATCTCCAGCCACGAACGCCCCTTCAACCTCTGGTCGTGTCCGCGCGCCAGTGCCGCAGCCTCGCTCTGTGTACGCGGCAAAAGATCAAAGAACGCTTGAAGCTTCTCAGGGTTGAACGCAAACTGCGGCGGAAACTGCCACAGAATCGGCCCAAGCTTTCTTCCCAGCCGCAGCACTCCCTGCGCGAAGAAATTCGCCAGCGGCTTCTCCGCATTCGTCAGCTTCAGCATGTGCGTGAGATACCGCGATCCCTTCACCGCAAACACGAAATCATCCGGTGTTTCGTCATGCCACTGCGCGAAACTTTGCGGTCGCTGCAGCGAATAGAAGGATCCGTTCAGCTCGATGGTGTTGAAATGCTGCGCAGCAAACTCAAGTTCGCGCCGTTGCGCCAGGCCCTTCGGATAAAAGCCGCCGCGCCACCCCTTGTAGCGCCAGCCCGAAATCCCAATCCGAATCTGCCCAGAACGGCTCATCCCATCATTGGACGCACAAACTCACCTGGACGGTGACTCCAGCCATCCACATACCCAGCAGTCCGCAACAATTCTGCGGTTGCCCTACTCGACGTGGTAATTTGGCGCTTCGCGGGTGATGATCACGTCGTGCACGTGGCTCTCGCGGAGGCCCGCGCCCGAAATGCGTACGAACTGCGCCTTCTCCTGCAACTCGGCGATGGTCGAACAACCCAGATAGCCCATCCCTGAGCGCAGCCCGCCCACAAGCTGATACACCATCGATTCCAGCGGCCCGCGATAAGGCACACGTCCCTCAATGCCTTCGGGAACGAACTTTGCCAGCCGATTCTGGTTGGAGCGCTCGCGTTGAACAACGCCCTCCGAGCCAATCTCGACCCCAAGATCCTCCGAACTCTGGAAGTAACGCTCTCCCGAGCCCTGGCTCATGGCGCTCAGAGAACCCATGCCGCGATACGTCTTGAAGCTCCTGCCTTGGTACAGGATCGTCTCGCCCGGGCTTTCGTCCACACCCGCGAACAGCGAGCCAATCATGATCGAACTCGCGCCCGCAGCGATGGCCTTTGTCACTTCACCGGAGTATTTGATCCCGCCATCGGCAATCACCGGAATTCCGCGTTCCCGCGCCGCGCGCGACGCTTCTGCGATCGCGGTAATCTGCGGCATGCCGGCACCCGTAACCATGCGCGTCGTGCAAATCGATCCCGGCCCGATGCCAACCTTCACCGCATCCGCACCCGCATCAATCAGCGCCATCGCTCCGTCATACGTTGCCACGTTCCCCGCCAGCACCCCAACATCCGGGAACCGCTTCTTCACTTCGCGCACTGCGTCCAGAACGCGCGACGAATGCCCATGCGCCGAATCGATCGCCAGAACGTCTGCGCGCGCCTTCACTAACTCGGCTGCGCGCTCCAGGAAGTCGCCCGTCGCGCCGATGGCTCCGCCCACGCGCAAGCGGCCCTTTTCGTCCTTGCTGGCATTCGGATATTTCAGCTTCTTCTGGATGTCCTTGACCGTGATCAGGCCCTTCAACTCGTACTGATCGTTGACGACCAGCAATTTCTCCACCCGATGCTCATGCAGAATCTGCTCGGCCTCTTCCAGCGTCGTTCCCACCGGAACCGTGATCAGGTTCTTCTTCGTCATCACGTCGCCAACCGGAACATCGGTGCGCGTCTCAAACCGCAAATCGCGATTCGTGAGAATGCCGACCAGCTTCGTATCCTTCGTCACCGGCACGCCAGAGATCTTGTAGCGGCGCATCACTTCCAGCGCATCGGCAATCAGTTGGTCCGGTCCAATCGTTACCGGATCGACAATCATGCCGCTCTCTGAACGCTTGACCTTGTCGATCTCGCCGGCCTGCTGGGCAATCGTCAGGTTGCGATGCACGATGCCGATTCCACCCTGCTGCGCCATCGCAATCGCCATGCGCGACTCCGTCACCGTGTCCATGGCCGAAGAGAGCAGGGGAGTATTCAGCGTGATGTTGCGCGTCAACTGCGTTTGCGTGCTTACCTGCGCAGGGACTACCTCGCTGTATGCAGGCACAAGAAGAACGTCGTCGAAGGTTAGGGCTTCCGGCAGGTTTTTGGCTAGCATAATGCTCTGATGCGCCTGGCGACCCTGGGATTCGTGATCCAGGTCCGGCAGGCGCTTATGAATATTGTAGCGGAGCGGGTTGCGCCACTATCCCGCCCTCACACTCCCACAGGAAAGGGCTTCGGGCTGGACTCATCCGTATTGGCAGCCTTGCCGCTGCGCCATTGCTCAAATCTGCCCTGCAGCAAACTCATCAGACCCGTGTACCAGTAACCGAGCACGAACAAAATCAAAAATGGTGCCGTAAAGTAATTGTGGTTCGTGAACGTATAGGCGATCGCCAACGCAAAATAGCACCCGATGATCAGCTCAATCCACGGCGCCAGCTTCAGCCGCTTGCGGTATTTCGCCGCCTGCGATTTCTCGCCCTTCTGCGCGACGCGATACTTCGGCGTGCGCACAAACGCGCTCTTGATCCCCAGCAGCGCTTCCATCACCGCCTTCGAATTCGTAACCGTCAGCCCGATCCCCAGCGCCATCAAAAACGGCAGGTAGAAAAAAGTCTTCATCCACGTCTTCGGATAAAGCTCCCGCTGGCTGGCTAGATAAAACACCGCAATCGACGCCGACGATGCCGTGAACAGTGGAAAATCGATCAGCAGCATCTGAAACCAGCCCTGATAGAAGCGCACGATCATCGCCGGAATCAACAGCGCCGTCATCACGATCATCAGCGGATAGCTCAGGTTCGCCGTCAGGTGATAGACAGATTCGATCTTGATCTTGCGCGGCACGTCCGAGCGCCAGATCCGCGGCAGCAGCTTGATCGATGTTTGGATCAGCCCCTTTGCCCAGCGCGCCTGCTGCGTTTTGAACGCCGTCATCTCAATGGGCAGTTCACTCGGGCACTCAATCTCTGGCTGATATTTAAACCGCCACCCCGCCATCTGCGAGCGATAGCTTAGATCGGTATCTTCTGTTAGCGTGTCGTGCTGCCATCCTCCGCCATCGGAAATTGCCTGACGCCGCCACATCCCCGCCGTCCCGTTGAAATTGAAGAAGTCGCCCGTCCGCGAACGCGCTCCGTGCTCCAGCACAAAGTGCCCATCCAGCAGAATCGCCTCGATCCTCGTCAGCAGGCTGTAGTCCCGGTTCAGATGCGTCCAGCGAGTCTGCACCATCCCGACATCCGGCTCCGCAAAGTGATGGATCACCTTCATCAGCCAGTCCGGTGGAGGAACGAAGTCTGCGTCGAAGATTGCAATGAACTCGCCCTTCGCAACCTTCAGTCCCGCGTCCAAAGCCCCGGCCTTGAACCCGTGCCGGTTGGTTCGATGGATATAGGCGATCGGATTTCCCATTGCCGCATAGCGCTCCACAATGCCCGCAGCCACTTCATGGGTCTCATCCGTCGAGTCGTCCAGTACCTGGATTTCCAGTCTGTCTTTTGGATACTCCAGGTTACAAACCGCTTCAATCAGCCGATCAATCACAAATTGCTCATTGAAGATGGGCAGCTGCACCGTGACCCTGGGCAGCTCGTCAAAGTGCTTCGGAGGCTCAGAACTGTGCTTCTTGCGATGCTTGAAATACAGGTAACAGAGCGTGTACCGATGAACGCCGTATACCGCCAGCACAATCATCACGGCGAAGTACGGAATTAGCAGCGCCGCGTCAAACCAGTTCCAGTAGTGCCGAACGGTGGAGAAAGGATCGGTGAGCAAAATCTTTATCTGGTGGCGAAACCCGTTCTGCTGGCTACCAGCCAGAAGCATCGCGATCTGAACGGGCAGCCCAGTCAGCAGACTCGAAACAGATTGTGAACAGAAGAACAGGACTTAGCCTCCAACTACCTTGGCCTACAGCGGCGGGTGAAATGCACCTCAGCCGCAGACCGGGACAAGGGCAATTGTAAGCGATACAAGCTGTTAACGCGGTGAACTGGCTCCTTCCAGTCGCAACACTGAGCATCGAGAATCCGGTGGATCTGAACCGATCTGCATTCAAGTTCCGCCAAGCAATTTACCTCCGCCCGGTTGCTTCAGTTCGGTACCTTAGCGTAGTGTTTTCTGTTAGTTGGAGAGGTATAGATGTCCACAAATCCTGCTGCCGCTCCCGCCGCTGTAAGAGGCGGGTCCTTTCTCATCGAATCGCGCTTACCGGAAGACGTTTTTATCCCCGAGGACATGAGCGAGGAGCAGCGGCAGATGGCAACCACCGTTGCAGAGTTTGCGCGCGAAGAGATACTCCCGCGCGCCAACGACATCGAAGCAAAAAAGCCCGGCGCCGTTGCTGATCTGCTCCGAAAAGCCGCAGAACTGGGCTTCGCGGCTGTCGACATCCCTGAGGAATTCGGCGGCCTGGGCATGGACAAGACCACCTCGACCATTGTCACGGACCACATGTCGATCATGGCCAGCTTTTCAACGGCTTACGGCGCGCATGTAGGCATCGGCACTCTGCCCCTGGTCTGGTACGGAACGGAGGAGCAGAAGAAACGCTACCTGCCCAAACTCGCCACCGCGGAATTGATTGGCGCTTACGCCCTTTCTGAAGCGACCTCCGGATCTGATGCAATGAATATCCGCGCGCGGGCGACCCTCTCGCCAGACAGCAACACCTACATCTTGAATGGCGAAAAGATGTGGATCACCAACGGCGGCATCGCTGGCCTGTACACCGTCTTCGCAAAAATCGATGGAGAGAAGTTTTCCGCTTTCCTCCTTGAACGCGACACTCCCGGACTGACCGTTGGTGCTGAAGAGCACAAGATGGGGATACGCGGCTCTTCCACCTGCCCGCTGGTCCTTCAGGATTGCAAAGTTCCAGCAGCTAATCTCCTCGGCGAGCCTGGCAAGGGCCACCACATAGCCTTCAATGTTCTCAATATGGGCCGACTCAAACTCGCGATCGCCTGCATCGGTGGTGCCCGTCACGCTCTCGCACATATGATTCGCTACGCGAAAGAGCGGAAGGCATTCGGGAAGGCCATTGCTGAATTCGGCCTCATCCAGCGCAAAATCGCGGACGCCGCAACTCGCCTCTATGCCGCAGAGAGTATGGCTTATCGCACCGTCGGCATGATCGACGCGAGTCTCCAGCAACTCGGTGATGAAGCCAAGCGCTCGCCCCGCGATGTACAGAAGCGCATTGAAGAGTACGCCGTCGAGTGCTCCATCCTTAAGGTGTACGGGTCAGAGATGATGACGGTGGTGGCAGACGAACTCGTCGCAACCATGGCTGGCTACGGCTACGTCGAAGAGTATCCGGCGGAACGCTACTACCGCGACGCCCGCATCAATCGCATCTTCGAGGGGACCAACGAGATCAACCGCATGATCATCACCGGCTGGCTGATGAAGCGCGCCATGGCCGGCGAACTCCCGCTGCTCGCGGCAATCAAATCCCTGATGGATCAGGTCATGCAGCCACCTTCGTTCGACTCAGCCGAAACCGCCGACGAGATCCTTTCCCGGGAAAGCGAAATCCTCGATTCCACCAGGAAGATCGCTCTCTTCGCCGCTGGTGTCGCCAGTCAGCGGTATATGGCAGGACTGCAGGATCAGCAGGAGATCATGGCCGATCTGGCCGATATCATCGCGCAGGTCTTCGCGCTCGATTCAGCTCTGCTGCGGGCACGCAAGCTCTCAGCCTCCGGAAAGAACACTGCCGCCACCGGGGCTGCGATGACTAGCCTTCTCGCCGACGAGACGATCAGCCTTGCTGAACAGTTCGCCCGCCGCGTACTAGCCGCCTCTGCTGAAGGCGATGAACTCCGGACCCAGCTCGCGATCCTGCGTCGCCTCGCCCGACACATACCTGCAAATCAGGTCGAACTGACCCGTACGATCGCGCAGCACTGCATCAGAATGGAACGGTATCCTTTGTCGCTTGTTTAGAAAGCGCCAGGCCTACGGGCAGGGATATGCGCCGGCGATATATCCCTCGAGTGCCTGAATCGTCTGTTCCTGCCCCGAAATGACCCATTTCACTAGGTCTCCGATAGAGATGACGCCGACAATCCTGTCATTTTGTTCCACCGGCAGATGACGGAAATCATGCTGCGTCATCAGTGTCATGCACTCGTCCACCGTATGCTTCGGGCTGACCGAGATCACCGGGCTGGTCATGAGCTGGCTAACAGTGGTTTCACGCGAAGTGTGTCCCCCCAGGATTCCTTTGCGCGCGTAATCCCGTTCCGAGAAGATTCCGACAAGGCGATCGTTCTTGCATACCAGCAACACCCCAATGTCATATCTGGCAAGCATTTGCAGTGCTTCATAGACCGATTGCTCGGGTTCAATTGACAGCACTTTGCGCTCGGGTCGACACCCGAGCAATACGCCAATCGTGTCGTTAATCTTCATCGGTTTCCTCCTGGGGTCCTTCGATTGACGGTCAATATAGACCATTCAGATAACGACGGAAAAGCGGGAATTTCAGGAAATCTACAACAGTACGAAGAATCTCTTGTCGTGCAAGGGCGTCTAAATCCTGCTGCCGTTGGAATCAGAGCTCAACTGGCTGGTTGTCGGCGGCAGCCGTAAAATAGATGTAGGAGCGCGGTTACCCTGATTTTTCAGCAGGTTCCGCCTCGCTGGTGAATGGAGAGAACTCGAATGCCCTTGTTCAAGACTTCCAATCCTGCCCTTGGTTCCAAGACTTTCCAGGACGCGGCCCGAGATGCGGGGAGGTTCGGCGCCGCCCTTGACGTGACCGACCGCATGACCCTGAACGGCACTGTCAACCGTACAGGAGTCTTGCTGGTCTGCGCCCTCGCTACGGCAAGCTACACCTGGTACAGCTTCATGCAGAGCCGCGATCCCGGCAGCATCGGCGGATTGCTCATGCTGGGCGTCTTCGGCGGATTTATCACCGCCATGATTACGATTTTCAAGACAAGCTGGGCTCCGATTACTGCCCCGATCTACGCGCTCTTCGAAGGCCTGTTCCTCGGCGGCATCTCCGCTTTCCTTGAACTCCGCTACCCGGGCATCGCCATCCAGGCTGTCGGCCTCACCTTCGGAGTCCTCATGACCATGCTGGTCGTGTACGCCTCGGGGATGATCCGGGTCACGAACAAGCTGCGGATCGGCATCATCGCAGCTACAGGCGGCATTTGTCTGTTCTACCTGCTCGAGATGATTCTCGGATTCTTCGGCGTCAATTTCGTGGCCGTGAACGGCTCAGGCGTAATAGGAATCGGCTTCAGTCTCTTCGTTTGTGCCATCGCCGCGCTGAACCTCGTCCTCAACTTCGACCTGATCGACCAGGGCGTGAACTACGGCGCGCCGAAGTACATGGAGTGGTACGGCGCCTTCGGCATCATGGTCACTCTGGTGTGGCTTTACATCGAGATCCTGAATCTGCTCTCTAAGATGCGCAGCCGCAACTAAAAACCAGTTCAAATTGAAAAGCGGCAGCCGATCACAGGGCTGCCGTTTTCCTTTTGGTCCCGTCTACCTCGCGGCCCGATCCGAAGCGCTTCCAAGCACCTTCTGCGCATGCGCAACCTCGGGCAGGTTTGCGTCCGCCCGTGGCCATGCCTTCAGGAAAGCCTGGTACGCCTCTCGTGCTCCCGCCGCGTCGCCAGACGACTCCTTAGCGAGTGCCAGCCCATACAGCCCGAATCCGGAGTTCGGCCGCTCTACCAGAGCCGCACGGTAGGCCTCTTCCGCCCCCTTGTAGTCCTTTACCCTCAACAATGCGGCTGCCTCCGTCTCCGCCACCGGCCGAATGTAAAAAGGCGGCTCGTGATAGCCGAGCTTCTTCTCTTCTCTCCCCGCTCGTTCGTAGAGCTTCTTCGCGGCCCTGAGTTTGCGGTTCTCCGCAAGAACTCCAGCCTGCAGCTCGAGCGACTGGATGTTAAGGCACTTCAGGATAGGTTCCGGCAGTGCGTCGGGCAGTACAGGCTGCATTGGCCCTTTCCCACTATCCTTCTTCTCCTTGCCTTTTTCAGACTTTCTGAGTGCGGCCTGCATCTCCTTCATCTGCTTCAATCCCGCATCCATGCTCACCGAGTGCTCCTGAGCCGCAACGTGATCCCCGGCCTCCAGTGCCTTCATCCCCTTGGCATAGTCCGTGAGTTCCGCAACGAGAAAACGAAGATTTGCAGCTTTATCTCCCTTCGGCAAATTGGCATCGTTCAGCATCGCAAGCACGGCATCCCAATCACCAACCCGCAGCGCTACCGGAAGCCGTTTGCTGATTCGCGACATCTGGTCACGCGCCGACCAGATATACAGCGACGCCGAGAGCCGCCCTCGCGCCGCAGCCAGGTGATCGGATAGAGCATCGGCATCCGCAAGCCTGCCCTGTTCCATCAGGTTGGCAATCGCATACATCATGTTGTGCGCGTAGTTCCAATCATCGTCCGGGCCCACATGCTGTTCCTGCATGTATTTCTCATCCGCCGCCATCGACGCTGAAAACCATCGCTCCGCTTCAGCGTAATTTCCAACGCGGTAGTAGATATGTCCGGGCATGTGCACCATGTGCGCCGATGTAGGCGCAAGGCTCGCCAGCAATGCCGCGCTCTTGATCGCCCGGTCCGGATGATTCCCCGGCTCGATTGCGTGAATCCAGTAGTGGTTGGTTGCAGAATCGTTCGGCACATCCTTCAGGATGCCTTCCAGCATTTGTATGGCTTCCTGCTCTCCCTTGCGCGGCTCGCCCTTCTTGTCGTACCCCGCTTCCAGCGCCAGTGCGAGCGACAGGCGCGCCTGCGTATCGTTCGGCTGCTCGCTTACAAGCTTGCGGAGAATAAGAATCTCCTGCTTATCCGATCCGTGCTTCTCCTTGCTTGTAAATCCAATCTGCGCCGCCTGGATATAAAGCCGCTCCGGTTCCGTCACCTTGTCCTGCAATCCCGAGGCTTTATCGAGAGCTTGTTTGACGTAGCTCTCCATGTCTTTTCCGCGGGATTGCGCCGCCTGCGCGAGGCCCCAGTAACACATCGCGCACTTCGGATCCACGCGGACCCCCTGCTCGAAAGCCTTGATCGATTCGTAATCCCAGAAGTCATGCAGCAGATTCAACCCCTGGTCGAACCATGCCTGCGCCTCCGGCGTCCCGGTAATAGCGATATGCGCATTGCCAATGCCCGTCATGCGAACAGGCGCGGGAAGTTGAACAGGTGGTGTGATGGGAAGCATCTCGCCCATGTCATGTCCGGCGGGCATCTGCTGAGCAGCAGCGGAATACGCGAGCAAAGTCAGCGTCGCGCAGCCAAGGAAAGACCAACACAGGCGCTTAGGGCGATGAAGCCCAGCAGTAGTGGGTTGCATGGCCGCAATATACATCGCGGGCGAAGCATCGGGCCACTCTTGAGGTGCCGGAGCAATCCCTCGGATTAATCCGAGGAGGGCTTAAGGTCTGCGAGCGCCCTTCGTCCGTTTGCTGCGAAGGACGCTCGTTTTCTCGTTACAGGCTGGTCTATGCGTGCGCGTGCTCCGGTGCATGGACGAGCGCCTCGATCAGCGCCTTGCTGAATGCCGGAATGTCTTCCGGCTTCCTGCTGAAGATGAACTGCCCGTCCGTGACAACCGCCTGATCCACCCACGTCGCGCCGGCGTTCTTGATATCTGTTTTCAGTGAAGGCCACGAAGTGACAGTCTTGCCTCTTAGTGCATCAGCCTCGACCAGCGTCCACGGACCATGACAGATCGCCGCGATTGGCTTGCCGGTGGAAACAAACTGACGCACGAAATTCACCGCTGCCGGATCCATACGCAGGTGGTCCGGATTCATCACTCCGCCCGGCAATAACAGTGCGTCATAATCGTTCGGGTTCGCAGCTGAAAGGGGCTGGTCCACCTTGACGGCCTGTCCCCAATCCTTCTTGTTCCAGCCTTTGATCTCTCCGTTCTTCGGTGCAACCACCACCGTTGTTGCGCCAACATTGCTCAGGGCCTTTCGCGGCTCGGTAAGCTCAACCTGCTCGAATCCATCCGTAGCCAAAATCGCAATCTTTTTCCCTCGCAATTCTGAAGACATACTTCTCCTCCTGCTTTTATCTGTTCGTTCACACGTAGGACGCCACATCCTAAGTACGGGTTGCGCAGCGAATTGAGCTGATCGCGATCAACTGCGCTGCTCTCGCGAGGCAAACTGCTCCATTTACATGGCATCTCAAGGCCTGAGTAAGTTCAGGAGTCCTGAATGAAGCGTCGTGAGTTCCTTGCCGCCGGAGCCGCCGCAGCCGCATTGATCCAATCAAATCAAATTCGCGCAGATCAGGCTGAGTCGAAAGCTTCACAGCCATCGCACTCGGGCGAAGCGAACTCAGCTCAGGCCGCTGCCCGCATTCCACGCGTGACTCATCCAGGCACCATGAAGGGCGAGATGCTGTTCCGCGAACTCGCCTCAACCGGCGAGCAGGTATCTGTTATTGGTCTCGGCGGATCGCACCTCGGCAAACCCAATGTAGAGGAAGACGAAGCCATCCGCCTCATCCACGAAGGACTCGATCGAGGCATCAACTTCCTCGACAATTCGTGGGACTACAACGAAGGCCGCAGCGAAGAGCGCGTCGGCAAAGCGCTCTCACAAGGCGTCTACCGGCAGAAAGCCTTCGTCATGACCAAAATCGATGGGCGGACAAAGGAGCTTGCAGCCGATCAGATCAACGATTCGCTACGCCGCTTAAAAGTCGACCACATCGATCTCTTGCAGCATCATGAGGTCATTCGCTTCGACGATCCCGATCGCATCTTTGCCGAAGACGGAGCGATGGAGGCAGTTGTCGCGGCCAGGCAAGCCGGCAAGATTCGGTTCATCGGCTTCACTGGCCACAAAGATCCTCATATTCATCTCTACATGCTCGAAGTCGCACAGAAGCACGGCTTCCATTTCGATACGGTGCAGATGCCCATCAATATCATGGACGCGCATTTCCGCAGCTTCTCGCAAATGGTCGTACCCGAAGCGCTCCGTCAGAAAATCGGCGTGCTGGGCATGAAGAGCTTCGGCAATGGAATCATCTTAAAAAGCGGCGCGGTGCAGCCAATGGATTGCCTGCACTACTCGCTAAATCTTCCGCTGTCCGTTTTAATCACGGGAGTAGATTCGAAGATGCTCCTCGATCAGGCATTCGCCGCCGTCAAGTCATTCCAGCCGATGGATGAAGCAGCCCTCGCATCGCTGATCGGCAAAACCGAGCAGGTCGCGACGAACGGAAAATATGAACTGTTCAAGACCACATCACACTTCGATACAACAGCGCGCCATCCGGACTGGCTTGGATCAGACACGCCCGCAGTGCAAAAACTTTCACCGCAATTGCCCGGATAAGTTGCTGCTCGTTGAGATCCCGACCCGTTTGCTGGCGAGTAGCTTCGCGGCCCCATGAATTTCTGCGAGTCATTGTAGAGGTGTCGCCGTGACCATTACCTGCATGCTGCCTTTAGTGTCCAACGCGTCGGAAGTGAAAATGACAGTAGATTTGTTCAGTGGCACTAATACCGGCGCCTGCCAGCGATTGTTCCGGATCACCGGAGGATTGGTGGGAATGGCTTTGTTTTCGCCGGCAAGGCTACTCACATCTGCAGTGATATAGACAGCTAGCTTATTTGCCGTCTCGCGAACATCGCTGACGTCGAAGTTGATTCCAAGGTCGACGTATTGGTAAGCCGTCGACTTTCCCGCCTCAGTGAGCACGGGAAATTTGGATCCTGTCCGCATGGAGACTCCACGCGCTGTACTCGCAGTCATGGAGTATGAACGGGTATTAACGGGCTTGGAATCCGCCCCCAGTTCTTGGACTACAAACTCCAGGTGAAAAAAACGGGCCGAAGTTTCACCCGACTTCACCGCATTTTGGTGCTCGTTTGCATCCTGAGACTTCATCGTGTTTGCGCTGAGAAAGAACAAAATCGCGAGGCTTGGCAGAACCATGATCTTACGCATTGTGTCTCCTAGTTTTTGCCCAGCTCGGGCACGGTGATTGGCGAAATCCTGATAGACGAAACCTGAAGAGGCTCTTCGGTATGTTTCTGATCAACGATCAGCTTTTGCCGTTCAGCATCAGGCAATTGTCTTGCGAAGTTGATCATCGCTCGCTCTTGTGGCGAGAGTGGTTGTGGAGCAGGAAAGACATCGAGCTTCGGCCGTTGCACAGGTCCAGGCGAAGCAGGCGATCTGTAATTTCGTAAGCTGCTGCTCGCCGGCTTTGCGATTTCCTTCACGTGCGGAACCCGGATGGGAGTCTCAGGAACGACACTCTTGACACTGGCAACTGGGCTGTCATCCACGCTCGTTGAGCGCGCGGTGGTGGCTCCGGTTCCGCGATGCGCAGTGCGCGGCAGGAAGAGAATCGACATCGCGAATACCAGTGCTGCGATTGCTCCGGCCAGGGTTAAGACTTGCCACGCCCGGACAGGCCAGGAAGGTCTTGATCCCTGAGCCGACACACGAGCCAGGATCCGCTGCTCGAGCCCGACGCGTGGCTCGCCGTACCGTGCAAGCTCTGCATCAATCATCCGGTCCAGTTCGTCCCGCTCAGGCACAGTGCACCTCCTTGCTCGACGCGAGCTTCTGCCTCAGCATTTGCCGAGCCTTTTGCAATCGCGTTCGCACCGTACCTTCAGGTACGCCGAGAATCTTGCCAATCTCCCGCGAATTCAATTCTTCGAACGCGGAAAGGACAAGAGGCACACGCAATTCCTCCGCGAGAGAATCGATCAAAACGTGGATGAACGCTCTCTGATTCGCCTCCGCAATTCTCTCGTCGGGTTCCGGATCCGAAGACGCCATTCTGTCGAGAGCCATCGGATCCGCTGATCCAGCGACTGCGGACGCAGACGAGCGCCGCTTGTGGTCAACCGCAATTCGCCATGCCACCCTGGCCAGGTAGGCGCGCTCGTTCTCCGCGTCTTTCCATCCGGAATTGCGATACAGCTTCAAAAACGTCTCCTGCACCGCATCCTCAGCGTCGAAGGAGTTGAGCAGAACTGCATAGGCAACCCGGAAAACAAACTGCGACTGACGCTGCACAAGCGCCGAGAACTCCGCGTCTGCGTCGGTAGCCAAGATCTGCGAACTCCTTACCGGGAACCCTGAAATCCTAACTCCAGGGTCGAGGTCCGCGATGTTCATACCCTAAGACGGAGGCGGAAAACGGAGTGTTCAGATTTTTTGAAACATCAAAAAGTTCGGCCCGCCTCCCAGAAGGGAAGCGGGCCTGATTGAATGCTGGTTTGACGTTACGCCTTGGCTGAGGTCAGCGCGCCGAGATCCGCCGCCATCTTCTCTGTCGAGAAGGCTTCCAGCAGATCGCCTTCCTTCAAGTCGCTGAATCCGCCGAGGCCGATTCCGCACTCCATGCCGTTCGTCACTTCGCGGGCATCGTCTTTGAAACGCTTCAGCGAACCAATCTTGCCCTTGAATACCTGCTCGCCTCCGCGCATTACCTTCACCTCGGAATCGCGGCGGATGACTCCGTCCAGTACACGGCAGCCGGCGATGGTGCCCACCTTCGGAATTCTGAAGATGTTCAACACCTCTGCGCGGCCCATGTAGTTCTCCTTGAACGTGGGCTCGAGCAGACCAAGCATTGCCAACCGCATCTCGTCCTGCAATTCGTAGATGATCGAGTGCAGCCTGATCTCCACATCTTCCTGCTGAGCCAATTCGGCAGCCTTGCGCTCGGGTCGAACATTGAAGCCGATGATGATGGCGTTGGAAGCCGTCGCCAGCAGTACATCGCTCTCCGTGATCGAACCGACACCGGAGTGAATCACCTTCACCCGCACCTTCTCGGTTGACATGCGAACCAGAGAATCGGCCAGAACTTCCACCGAACCGGTTACGTCGCCCTTGATGATGAGGGGAAGATCCTTCACGCCTGCCTGACGGATCTGCTCTGCCAGCCCTTCGAGCGAAACACGCGAGCTCTTGGCAAGCTGGGCCTCGCGCTCCTTCATCTTGCGATATTGCGCAATGCCCTTGGCCTTGTCGCGATCTGCAACCGCAAGGAACGTATCGCCCGACTCCGGCATCGATTCCAGACCCAGCACTTCAATCGGGGTCGACGGTCCAGCTTCCTGCAGCGGACGTCCGCGATCATCGAACATCGCGCGAACCTTGCCGTATGTGTTGCCGACAATGTAGCTGTCGTTCAGATGCAGAGTTCCATCCTGCACCAGCACGGTCGCCACTGCGCCGCGTCCGCGATCCAGCTTGGCTTCAAGCACAGAGCCCACAGCCTTGCGTCCCGGAGTCGCTTTCGGAGCCTTGATATCCGACACGAGGCAGATCATCTCGAGCAGCAAGTCGAGATTCAACCTCTTCTTGGCGGAAACCTCAACGAACACGGTGCTGCCTTCTCCACCACCTGCCCACTCTTCTGGAATCAGGCCGCGATCGGCAAGCTGCTTCTTCACCCGATCCGGATTCGCTTCCGGCTTATCGATCTTGTTCACCGCAACGATGATCGGAACCTCTGCTGCCTTCGCGTGATCGATCGCTTCCATCGTCTGTGGCATCACGCCATCATCCGCGGCAACAACGATTACGACGATGTCCGTCACCTTGGCGCCACGAGCACGCATGCGTGTGAACGCCTCGTGGCCCGGCGTATCCAGGAATACGATCTCGCGGCCCGATGCCGGAGAACCTTCCTTCGTAAACCGTACCTTGTAAGCGCCGATGTGCTGCGTAATGCCGCCTGCTTCGCCTGCCGCGACATCGGTCTCACGAATCGCATCCAGCAGCGAAGTCTTGCCGTGATCCACGTGGCCCATCACCGTTACAACAGGAGCACGCGGTACTTCCACAAAGTCGGTCTTCTCGGTGTCGAGAACTTCTTCGATCGCCTGATTCTCGAGTTCCTCTTCGTAGGTGATTACGGTTGCGCCCGCGCCGAACTTTGCGGCCACATCCTTCACCATCTCAGCGTCGAGTGACTGATTCACCGTCACAAACACGCCGCGCATCAGCAGGATCGCGATCAGGTCCTTCGCGCGGATCTCAAGTTTCTCCGCAAGGTCCTTCACGCTGATCCCTTCGGTTACCGTGATCTCACGCGTAATCGGAAGCGGCTCGTCGCTGAAGTTGGCCGCGCCACCAAAACGTGGTGGTGGCACAAAGCCCTTCATCGGGCCTTCCTTGGTCTTCGGATACTGCTGGTTTCCGCGACGCGGGCGTCCTGCCGCGCGCTGCGGACGAGGCGCTTCACCCGGAGGTGGAACCGCGCCGGCACCGCCAGGTCGCGGGCCGCCAAATCCACCAGGTCGTGGTCCCCCAAATCCAGGCCGCGCGCCAAACCCGGGACGTCCTCCCGGAGCGCCGGGCCCGCCGGGTCCAGCAAAACCAGTGCGTGTTGGGTGTTTCGGCCTCGGCCCACCCGCAAATTGCCCGGGAGCACCCGGAGTGCGCTGTTGGTATCCTCCCGGCGCGCCAGTTGGACGCCGGTCGAAGATCGGTTTCCCACGCTGAATAACTCCGCCCTGCGGCGAAGGAGGTGTGGCCGCCGCAACTACCGGCGGTGCCTTGTATACAGGCCGGGGCCCGGTCTGTGGCATGACCACGCGACGTGGCGCGGGAGCGGGCGGCGCTGGTGGCTGCTCGGGAGCCTTCACCTCTGGAGCACTTGCCGCCGCAGCCGGAACAACTGGCTCAGCGGGCGCTTCTTTAACCGGCAAAGGTGGCGCGAGCGTCGGTGCTTGAGTTGCCGCTGCAGGCGGCGTTGAAACCGCAGTTTCTTGCTTTTCTGCAACAACCGGCGCGGGCGCAACGGAAGTGGGAGCAACCGGCTTGGGTGCGACTACCACCACGGGTTTTGGTGCAGCGGGTGCTTGCTCTGTAGCGCCCGGTCTCGCCGGGGTCGCAGACGGAGGCGCGGGCGAAGCTGGCTTCACCACTACATTCTGCGGAGGCACCACCGTCACTACGGGCCGTGACGCAGGTGCGCCTGCCGGTGCTTTAGCCACCACGGCACCCGCCGGCGGCTTCGAAGCAATGGCTGGAGTCGCTGGCTGAACGATCGGAGGCGCAGGTCGCGGCTGCGGCACAATCTTCCGAGGCTCGGGTCGTGCAGCGGGCGGAGCCGCCGGGGGCGGTGCAGCAGTTACGGCAGGTGAAGCCGGCTTCGCCGCTGGCGCCTTGGTCGCAACCGTGGCTGCCGCCTTGCTCGGCGGGACAAGGCTCTTGCGAGCCTCTGCTTCCTGCTCCTGCTTCTTTGCCAGAATCGCCTTCATCACGTCACCAGGCTTGGAAACGTGAGAAAGATCAATTTTCGGAGTAATAGCCTGGGCGCGCGAAGATGCACCACTCGTTTGGCCCGCAGAGCGCGATCCATGCTGGAAATGCGCGCGAACCTTGTCTGCTTCGTGCTCGTCGATTGAACTCGAGTGCGTCTTGCCTTCACCCAGACCGAGTTCCGCGAGCACATCCAGAATCTGACGACTCTTGACTTCCATCTCGCGCGCGAGATCGTTAATTCGAACCTTGCTCATCCGCCTCTTTTCAGAATGTGCTGCCCAAAGCCCTTAGTCGCTCATAGCTACCTCATGGCATTGGAGGGTTGCGTTATCACCATTATTGCTTGAATGGCGTAGAAAAGCGCGGCGCATCACTGCGCGCCACCCTCTTCGCTGTTTCCTATGTCTTCTTCGATTCCTTGATCAGATGCCAGTGCGTTCTCTACGGCAAGCTCTTCCGCTGTCTCACCGCCGTCTTCCGCCTCTTCCAGCACCACTTGCGAATTCTCAATCTCGGCCTCGGCACTCCCTAGCGCCGCCTCGGGAGTCTCCACTTCCGAAGCGCCATCCGGGACGTTCCCGGTATCCGCCGCCGCCGTCAGCGCAGCCGGCTCATCGCTGCCTTCAATCTCCGCAGCCCCGGCCACCCCTACTCCACCTTCAACCGCCGGCACACCTTCGCCCTCTTCGAAATGCCCAAAGTAGTGGCGAACCGCAACGCTGATCCGTTCCAGCGTCTTCTCTCCAATACCCGGGATCTCCTCAAGTTGCTCCGGCGTCATATCGGCCAGTGATTCCACCGTGGTAATCCCCGCAGCGACGAGCTTCTCAATAATGCCCGCTCCCAACTCCGTAACCTGCTCGATCGGGGTGGAAGGACCGCCAGTGAGAGCCTGCATCTGCTGCTCCACCTCTTGGCGCTTCTCTTCTTCACTCTTAATGTCGATCTTCCAGCCCAGCAGCTTCGCCGCCAGTCTTACGTTCTGCCCCTTCTTGCCGATCGCAAGCGACAGCTGTGTGTCGTCGACGATAACTTCAAGCTGCTTTTCGCCCAGGTCGGTAATCGAAACCCGGCTCACCTTCGCAGGCTGTAGCGCCTTCTCAGCGAAAGTCGTGATCTCTTCGCTGAACTCGATAATGTCGATCTTCTCGCCACGCAACTCCCGAATGATCGACTGAACCCGCATGCCCTTCATTCCTACGCAGGCGCCTACCGGGTCAACATCCTTGTCGCGGCTCTGAACGGCAATCTTGGTCCGCTCGCCCGCCTCGCGCGCAATCGCGCGAATCACAACCGTGTTGTCGTAGATCTCAGGCACTTCCGACTGGAAGAGGTTCGAAACCAACTCCGGTGCCGCTCGCGATACGATCACTTGCGGTCCCTTCGCAGCGCGATCCACCTTCAGCAGAACAACCCGCACCCGCTCACCCACCGTGAACTGCTCCAGACGCGATTGTTCGCGCTTCGGGCATCGTGCCTCGGCCTTGCCAAGATCGAAAATCACATCCTGGCCCTCAACCCGCTTCACCGTGGCATTCAGTACTTCCTTTTCGCGGTGCGCATATTCATGGAAGACTGTGTCTCGCTCAGCCTCGCGCACCTTCTGGAAGATCACCTGCTTCGCCAACTGCGCCGCGATGCGTCCCAGCGGCGTGGTGTCTTTATACATTCGGATTTCGCTTCCGACCTCGACACCGGGCGCAAGCTCGCTCGCTTCTTCCAGAGTGATCTGGTTGACCGGATCCTCGAGCTCGTCTTCGTCGGTCACAACCGTCTTATAGACGTAGGCGGTAATTTCGCCCGTCTCTTTGTTCAGCTCTCCGCGCATGTTCTCCTGCGTTTTGTAGTACTTGCGGGTTGCAAGCGCGATCGCTTCTTCCACCGCACCTACCACCACCTCGGGCTCGATACCCTTTTCGCGACTCAGGAGTTCAATGCTCTGATATAAAGCGCTGGCCATACTTGTTCTTACTCTCTCGACTGTTCCCGCGACCTTAGGGTTGCTGTCGGGTCGCATTCGTAAAATTGTTGTTTAGGGTGTTTCGCGATTCACGGCGTCGCACTCTTGCCTTCAAATCTCCGGAATCAGCTCCGCCTTCTCGATGTTTTCCAGAGGGATTTCCACCCTCTCCACGCCTGCTTTGCGGCTCTTGCTGTTCTGATGCATCGCCGCGAGGTTAAGCATTATCGTTTTCCCCGAACCTGCCTCAAGGCGCCCTCTCCAGTGCCGGTTGTTGCGGATGGGCTCGAACGTCTGAATCTTCACGAGGCATCCTGCAAACCGCTGAAACTCTTCCGCTTTCGTTAACTTCCGATCCAATCCCGGCGAACTGGCCTCCAGCGTATACTCCCCGCCCGGCACCAGGTCTTCAATGTCCAGCAATACTCCAAAATCCTTGCTGAAAGCCTCGCAATCCTCGTGCGTTACACCAGAGAGTTGCTCAACTTTCAACCTGCCTTCAACCAACCGTTCCGGTAGCCCTTCAACCCCTTCGGCAATTTGCGCCTTCAGCGCCGCCCTGCCCTTCGCGTCCTTCTCCAAAAAGATCCGTAATACTCGTTCCTTGGCCGGACCCGAGAGTTCCAAATCCACGACCTCCAAGCCGTGTGAGACCGCCACCCGCTCGGCGGCGTTTCGAATTGCTTCCAGGTTCCCAGCCATTTCGAGAGTCTGCCTTGCTCGCTGCTCATTCCAAAGGAATTCCCGGCCTATCCAGCGTGGCTCCGGGCAGATTTCGCACCAAATAAAAAGTGGGCTCTAAGCCCACTCATCTCTCCGCCACCCCGGCTCACTCACAGGCAACTTAGGCGGACAAACTCGTTCGCATTTCTAGAATACGGCCTTTTCTGTGGAAATTCAACGTCCTACGGTCCTTTACTGCCGTCTGGGACCGGAATTCTGTGATTGGCTCGAGTTGCGAACCGTGATCGCAACAGAAACTGATGAACACTCGCCCTTAAGTTGTAAACGCATTCAGAATCCTTTTCAGTTCGCTGCCCGGGTATAAAAGTAACACCGCTTCTCCTTGCGGAATCAATGCTTTACGCCGGTGGTACTCGGGAGGGAGCGCTCTACCACTATAGGGGTGCAGTATTTTGCCTTCCCTTGTCGAAATAATGACTGAGTTCAACTATGCGAACGCTCTACCAGCGCGTGCTTGTCACCTTGGCCTCCACCGCCCTTCTCGCTGCGGTCGGTGTGCTCGGTGGATTTTTGTTCGGGCACGCATATGCACTCCGCCAGGCGGAGTTGCGACTCGACCAGTATGCGGATCGCATCCTGCTTGAGACCGAAGCATCAACATACGAATCCCGCGCAATGCTCGCCACTATGAATGGCTCACCGTATTCATGGTGTTCTGAAGCGGAGACCGAGTATTTCCGCCAACTCATTTTCCAGTCGCAGTTCCTGAAAGCTGCCGGTCGCATGCGGGGCGGCAGAATTGAGTGCTCCACAACCGGCGGCAGCAATCCTTTTGCCCTTGAGAAGTACGCTCCATTTGTCACTGAAAAGGATGGCACCCGGCTTTATAAAAACTTGCCGCCATTCAGAGTGAATGATGAGAACGTGATCTCCGCGCAGAAGGGCGACTCCTTCATTGTTTACAACCCCTACAACTTTGCATCCCTTGTCGGCCCCCCGGTACATTTCGCTGCCACGGCGATGGATGTTCCGGACGCTAAGGCAACATCGAAGTTGATCGGCGATGCGCCTGCACCCCCCGTCAACGTGATTGCACGATCGGGCAAACAGCAGGTGGGGAATACTCTGTACGCCACCCGTTGCTCTCAAGACATTCGGACCTGCCTGACCACGTCCATCTCAACTGCCGACGCCCTTGCCATGAATCGCGGCCACTCCATCATGTTCATGGCCGTCGGAGCTTTCTTTGGTGCTCTTTTCGGATTGCTGTTCCCCACGCTCTATCGCCGCAACAAAAGCATAGAGCAGCAACTCATTCGCGCAATCCGTGCAGACGCTTTGACTGTCGTCTATCAGCCCATCGTAGATCTCGAAACGGGCCACATCGTCGAAGCCGAGGCGCTTGTCCGCTGGACGGATGAATACAAGAATCTAGTCAGCCCCGACGTTTTTGTAAAGATTGCAGAAGAGCGGGGATTCGTCGGAGAACTCACTCAGTTGGTTTTGCGCCATGCTCTCCGCGATTTCGGCGCCACCCTTCGCGCACGTCCGGCTTTCCGCATCAACGTCAACATTGCCGCTGCTGATCTCGCTGACAGCAACTTCATCCCCATGCTCGAGAAGCATCTCGCTGACGCCGAAGTTTCGGCTCGCAATCTTGGCATCGAAATCACTGAAAGCTACACTGCGCGTCAGCAGGTCGCCCGTAACACCATCCTCCGCCTCCGCCAGCGCGGCCACTATGTGGCCATCGACGATTTCGGCACCGGGTATTCGAGCCTTGCCTATCTTCACGACCTGTCCGTCGATGCCATCAAGATCGACAAGGCATTCACCAAGGCAATCGGAACCGACGCCGTAACTGTATCGATCCTTCCGCAAATCCTGACCATGGCCGAGACGCTCGGCTTGCGAGTTGTTGTCGAGGGTATTGAAACGAAAATCCAAGCCGACTACTTTGCCGCAAGCGACCAGGATATTCACGCACAGGGTTGGCTCTTCGGTCGACCGGTCCCGGCTCGCGTTTTCCTCCAGATGCTGGACGAAGAGGAAACCCGCTTAGCCAAGCAAGCTGAACAAGCTTATCCCCGCGGCGCGGCCGTCGCCGCATTCTAGTCCGCGAACCGCGCAGCAAACGGCGATTGCTTTGGCGTATTCTGCTTCGGCGCGCAACAATACTTGCATGAAACCCGTTCGGCTTGCAGCGCTGCTCCTCTTCCTGCTTTCTGCGCTGACCCTTGCACAGGCTATTGAGAGACAGCCCTCCTCTCGCTACCATGAGCGTCGCGTTGCGTTGGCCAACCAACTGCACGGCGGCATTGCCATTCTCTTTGCTGCAGAAGAGCCAGTGCTGGATTTCGACCCGTATCGCCAGGATTCTGATTTCTTCTACCTGACAGGCTGGAACGAACCTGGCGCTGCGCTGATGATTGTCGCCCCTTTCGATGAACCGGGACATTCGGGACAGCCGGCTCAATCGCGTGCGTACGGGGAAATTCTCTTTCTGCCTACCCGCAACCTGCGGCTTGAGCAGTACACCGGCGCCAAAATGGACGCATCCACACCAGGCGTTGCCAAAGCTACAGGTGTCGACAATGTCGAACCGATGACGAACCTCGCCGGAGATCTAAACAAGCTCATCAACGGCGATCGCCGCCTCGTCTCGAACATCTGGACCCAGCCACACATCAAAACTGCGGAGTCTCTCCTTGAATTCACAGCCGCGACTCTGGGGACCTCTGCGCCAGCCGCCAGAGACGTAACCGCAGCGACCATGCCGCTTCGCGAAGTAAAGGATCCCGAAGAAATCGAGCTCCTCAAAAAAGCATCGGCGGCCTCGATCGCATCGCAGCGCGAGATGATGAAGACCGTCAAGCCCGGACAAACGGAACGCGCGATCGCTGGCGCAATGACTGCCGTCTGGTACAAGCAGGGCTGTGAGCGGCCCTCCTACGCTCCGATCGTCGGCACTGGAATCAATTCAACGGTCCTGCACTATTCTGAGAACGCGCGAACCATCCAGGCCGGCGACGTTGTAGTCGTCGATGCAGCCTGTGAGTACTCCATGTACGCTTCCGATATCACCCGCACGGTTCCCGCCAGCGGCCATTTCACCGACCGTCAGCGTGAGATCTACAACATTGTCCTGGGAGCGCAAAAGGCCGCCGTTGATGCCTTCGTGGTCGGCAAATCGAAGATCAACGACTTCAGTCATCAGGACCCCGACACCCTCGACGCCGTAGCGTTCAACTACATCAACTCCCATGGCGAAGATCTGCACGGCCAGCCGCTCGGGAAATACTGGCTCCACGGACTCGGTCATATGGTCGGCATCGATGTGCATGATCCTGCTCAGTATCCCGCCGTGCTCAAGCCCGGTATGGTTTTCACAATTGAACCCGGCGTCTACATCCCTGAAGAAAAGCTCGGCGTTCGCATCGAATGCGATTTCCTCGTGCTGCCCGACGGCAAACTTCTCGATCTCGATGCTGACCTTCCTCACACCGCGGAAGAAGTGGAAGCCGCGATGCAGAAGTGAGATAGTGCAGTGCCCCGCCAGGACCTATCGCCCCCCAAAACTCCGGAGGAGTCTTGTAACAAGGGCACGGCTTTAGCCGGGCCATCAGCATCGCGAATGAAACCGGTCTTCAGCCCCTGCTAAGCTCATTTCAGCATCCGGTTCCTTTTTGATTTTCGCCGCAGCCGTTCTGTCACCGCACAAAGCCCCATGGACACGTTCGATCCCCCAACTGATCAACTCGGAGCTTTAAGCCAGGTCTTCTCCGACCAACTCATGGCCTGTCTCCAGGAGTGCGCGCACGGTCGCTGCGGCCTCTTCTCGGATGTGTCGCTCACCGCGGACGACGAGAGCAGGCGCGAATGGCCCGAAGCCGCTCGCCTGCGCGAACTCGCCGCGGCCCTGCAGAGCGTCTTCGCCCAGTTCGAACAACGCAATGCTCTGGCGGATGAATTCCTCGACCTCTGCTCGATGCACGGCGAGAGCCACCCCGGCGAACCTCGCCTCGCCCGCCTCTTCCTGTCACGCATTGAAAGCGGCCAGGTTGGTACACCTACCGAGGAGCCGCGAAAGCCATGGTGATTCTGCATGCGTTTCTCGCCCTCGCAGCAGGTTTTATCACCATGGCGGTGCTCATCGCCGTCATCGCTGCGTTGCTCCGGAAATACATTCCTGAATGGGCCAACGTCACGACAACCCCGAATCCCGCGTACACATTCGTGAATCTCGGCACTTCATTCATCGCAGGCGGAGTGGGCGGCTATGTCACGGCTCGCATAGCAGAGCACAACCCTCTGTTTCACGTGCTCGCCCTCGCCATTGCTGTTCTGCTTTTAGCCGCTCTCAGCGCTCTCCAGCAGAGAGGAAAGTTGCCGATCTGGTATTTGCTTGCGCTCGTCGCCATTACGCCGGCCGGCGTGTTCGTGGGCGGACTGATTCGGATGCGTGCACTCGGCGTGCTTTAGCGCAGCCAAACGATGGCCATCAAATAATAGTGCCGCCCGGTCAGCCCGAGGCGGCACCCATTCAATCTGGTATCAATCTTACGAGACTACAACCTTACCAGCGGAGACCAAACGTCACCGGAATGATCTTCGTATCCGCATCCACCGCGGTCGTTCCGAGGCCATTCGCCTGCGTCGTGATCGATGGCGTCAGAACATCCAGATACCGGGCCTCTGCGAAGATCTTCATCTTTCCGTCGCCGTTCCAGCCCGCAAATCGATGAGCAATACCTGCACCCACATTCCAGCCGCCCTGATTGCTGGAGTAATGCCCAACCACCACATTCTGGGTCACAATTCCGCAGTAGAAGTAGGTGCAATACTGCGCCTGTTGCGGATCGGTAAAGCTCGTTACCGAGCGGTAGAAGCCGCCGCCGCCCACCGCATAGAAATCCAGCGCGCTCTTCGGGGTCAGATCGATCACTGGATCGAGCGTGAGGGACCAGATGTGAACATGCCCGCCCGTCGCCCCCGCTTCATCAATGATCAAGCCCGGTAGTTTGCTGTCGATGAACTGGTACTCCGCCATCAGGCTGAACATCGGGTTGACCCGGTATCCCGCTCCAACCGTGAGGTTTCCTCCCCACGAGATGTGCTGCGAAGACTCATCTGTCGGAGCATTGAAACCGCCGCCAACTTCGTACGTGAGATGGCTCCTCAGTCCGCTTCCTCCGCCGCCTCCGCGCGAGCGGTTGTCATATTGGCCCGCTGCTGCTGCCGATGGAGCCGCCGGCAATCCCAAATCCGCGCCCGCTGTGTTATCTGCAAACAGGCTCGAGCTGGCGTCAGCTGAGAGAGTCGCGTTGGAACTCGAATACGAATTGGAATCGTCAGCCGTTGAGATCTTCTGGGCGCTCGCAGAACCGAGTGCAAACGCAAAAGTCGCACAAAGCAGGGCCGTGTGCCTCATGAGCGATAGACAACGAACTGGTGTCATTTCCTGTACCTCGCAAAGATAAGTGCTTGTAAATGGGACACTAAAACTCCCCTGATAAGCTTTTAGACTCCATTTCCAGTTCAAAGTTGCTTCACAGTACCAGATGACGAAAGGCCGGAGTTTCCTCCGGCCTACGGCTTCCTACTCTGCTTCGCTTTATCCCTGGATGTCGAATTGCTCCGGATGCAGCGTCGGATCGCTCTTGATCAGGATGTTCTTGCCCACCAGATCTTCAAACTCGGTGATCCAGCTTCCTCCGTTTGCCTTCAGGACCTTCACCGTTTCCGGATTCACCCGAAGCATCACGTCGGGCCCCTCCAGATGCCGCTTCATCTTCCGAAGCTCGATATAGATCTCGTTGGCCACCGTCGCGGGGCTCTTCACCATACCGGTCGCCTGGCAGGTCGGGCAGGGAACTGACAGCGTTCTCTCCAGCGACTGCTTCACCCGCTTCCGCGTGATCGCAACCAGCCCGAAGTCGTTGAACTGCAGCACCTTCGTAGGCGCGCGATCGCTTTTCAATGCTTCTTCCAGGGCTGCCATCACCTTGAACCGGTTCTTGCGTTCATCCATATCGATGAAGTCGATCACGATGATGCCGCCCAAATCCCGCAGCCGGATCTGGCGAACGATCTCCGGAATGGCATCCAGGTTCGTCTTCAGGATCGTATCCTCAAGCCTCGACGTCTTGCCGACATACTTGCCGGTATTGATATCGATGGCCACCAGCGCTTCTGTTTGGTTGATTACGATTGAACCGCCGCTCTTGAGCCACACCTTGGATCGCAGTGCCTTCGATATCTCATCCTGGATACCAAAATGCTCGAACAGTGGAGTGTCCTTCGTGTACAGCTTCACGCGCCTGACCAGGGTGGGAGAGAAGCGATTCAGGAAGCGCACAATGCGCTCGTAATCCGCCTCAGAATCAACCCAGATCGAAGAGAAGTTGCTGCTCACCTGGTCGCGCAGAATCCGCTCGATCAGCGACAGATCATGGTAGATCAGAGCAGGTGACTTCGAAGCCTCTGAGCGATCCTTGATCTCAGTCCACAGATGAATCAGGAACCGCAGATCCGCCCGCAATTCCTCCTCAGATGCACCCTCAGCGGCAGTCCGGACGATGAATCCTCCCGAAGCCTGGCCGCGTTCGTGTGTCAGAATCCTCTTCAGCCTCTGGCGCTCTTCGTCTGAAGCGATCTTGCGGCTGACGCCCACGTGCGAAACCGTCGGCATGAACACCAGGAACCTTCCCGGAAGCGCGATGTGGCTGGTGATGCGCGCGCCCTTCTTCGCGATCGGCTCCTTCGCAATCTGCACCAGGATCTCTTGCCCCGGCTTCAGAAGGTCTGAAATGATCGGCAGATCCGACGTCTGTGCTGAACGCCGTGATGGTCCGCGCCGGTCTCCGGATCGATGTCCACGATCGCCTCGATCTCCGCGTTCCCCACGGCCGCGTCGGCCGCGTCCACCGCGTTCCCTCCGCTGCGGCGCAGGTCCAGCATCAGAAGACTGGCCTTCAACCGTCGTTGCTTCGCCTTCCTCTTCTTCAGCCTCGTCCACACCCTCTTCGCCGTTCTTGTCGTCGAAATCCAGCTGGATGCGATGATCCAGATGCGCTTCCTGCAGCATCTCTCCTAGTTCGCCAGAGCGAATCTGCGTGTGCAGCTTCTCTTCTTCTTCGTAATCATCCAGATCGTGTTCTTCGCCTTTGTGATGATGACGCGAAAGATCGTACTCTTCTCCCTCGATGATCTCTTCTTCCACCAACCCGCTCCCGGGCGAGAACGTCGAAACCGCGTTGATCGACGCAGGCTTGGGTTCCTCTTCCGCTTGCACTGGGGCTTCATGATCTTCCGGAGGTTCTTCGTCCGATCGTTTTTTCTTCCCGCCAAGCCCGAAAAGCCGGAACTCCGCCGGAGGCAGCGGATCCACATGGTGCGAAGCGCTGCGATCGCCCTCGAACTCCATGGTCTCCCTTTCGGCGTGTTCGCTGGAACTCGGTTCAGAAGAGAATCCGACCTGCGGCTCTGAGGAGGTTCCTATCTCCGGTTCCACAGATTCGCCGAGTTCGGGTTCCGAAGTCGGCTCACCCACAACCGCGTGAGGCTCATATCCGCTCGAGCCCGATTCAAACGTCTCCTCAACAATCTCGTCATCCGGCAGACCTGAACTGAAATGCGATGACGCAAGTCCAGGCCCCGCTTCGCCTGGTTGCTCGTGCTCGATTTCCTCGACAAGCTCCTGCTCTTCGATCTCATCTGCCGAACCCGCTTCTGCAACACCTTCGGCCGGGGCAGCCTGTTCTGCGCGGCCCGCGCGATGCCGTGAGAGTGATTCGCCCGGAAGCAATCCGCTCCCGTCCCACACGATAGGCGACTCAATCAGTGTGGCGGGCTTGTAAGTAGAAGCCGGACGGGACGGCGCTGGTGTATCGGCGCCTTTCGTACTCGCGACAGGTGTACCACCGTACTTGGAAAGCGACTCACCGGGCAGCACGAACTTGTCCGGAACTTGTTCTGACCGTCCGCCTCGCGGTGCAGCGGAAGCGTGAATCCCCTCCGCGATTTCCGGCTCGGGTGAGGCACTCTCACTCAGAGTGGTATCGAGAAACTCCTCTGATTCGCCGACAGGAGCGGCCGCCAGGTTGCTGCTTCCGCGCCCCCCGCGCCGCCGCCGGCGGCCACGCCACCGCTTCGCTCCAGCTTCATCGGTGCTTTGATTTTGTTCGTCTCCGTCAGCATGCTCCGCGTGAGTGTCCGTCTCCGTTTCGGGCGACACCAATCCACCGTCAACGGCTCGTGTCTCGTGCTGCTCTCGGCTGCCTCGTCCGCTTTCAGTATGCCGGACCTCGCGAGGTGGCTGATTGCCTCCGCTCGCCGCGGCCTTCTCCAGCTCGTCTGCGTCTTCCGGCTCTTCCATCTCGAGGAAGTCGGTGACGTAAAGGAACGCGTCGCGCTCTAGTCCGATATCCACAAACGCCGACTGCATGCCGGGAAGTACGCGGGTGACCCGACCGTTATAGATCGATCCCGCCAGGGTGTACTCGTTTTCGCGTTCGTAGTAAATTTCCGCGAGCTGATCGTCTTCTAAAATTGCAAGCCGCGTCTCATGCGGCGTGCTGGAAATACAAATCTCTTTTGCCATCGTGCCTTTCCGCCCAGCGGACTTCGCCTGCTGGGGCAAACGGCAAGGTGGTATGGAGATGCGCGCGAACGGGGAGGATGGGAACGTACCTGAGGGATGACCAGTGTGAGACTCGCAAGCTCGACGAGAAGATACTACGTGTCCGGCCGGGTGGTGCTGCCCCCGAGCCGTTACCGCGCGATGCGAGTATGTCGTTTAGCCGATCCGAAAGCAGAGAGTTTGTGGCCGTCCGTTCGGTTACGGGCGCCTGCGATGACTCATCGCAAACCCCCAACCCGGGCCCCCGGCGACAGCTCTTTGTCGCTGGGGTGGTCAAACCGAGCCCCCTGCGACAGTTCCTTGTCGTTGGGGTGGTCAACCAGTCCCATGCCAACCAGATGATAGACATGAGCGGGGCCGTTACACGCCAGAATCTCTCGCGATCGGTGTCGATCGCTGAAACCGTCCGGCTTGCCCGTCTCTGCGTGCTCATTGTGAACCCGATTCCTGCCCGGCGCTCAGTCCACCCTGGACCTCGCCGGATCTGGCATCCAACCGGTGCCGCTCTCTGCTGGTCGCTCCGCGTCACGAAGGGCGGCACTCGACGTTGCAAGAGCCCCGGCACCCGAGAGGATGCAGTAGTACTTACAATCTTGTCTCTTGCGGGCCGGAACTCCCGGGATCCTCAAGAGGGTGTTACCCGTGCAATCTTGCTCTCCGGACCTTCTCTCTCCGACGCCGGATAACCTCACTCCGGTGGTCCGAAGCACCCGCTAGTTTACAAACCGGCGCATCCGGATGTTCATCACCACACCAAGCGCCAGAAACGTAAACAACACCGAAGATCCGCCGTAACTCATTAACGGTAAAGGGATTCCGGTGACTGGCATAAAGCCAATGACCATGCCTACATTGACCGCTATCTGAAAGGTCAACACAGCCACGATCCCCATAATAATCAGGGACCCGGGCAGGTCTGCCGCTGTTTGAGCGTTTTGAATCAAACGCATCAATATGAGGAAGTATAGCAGCAGTACAAACACAGCCCCCACAAACCCATGCTCCTCACTGAACGCCGCAAAGATGAAGTCAGCATGAGGAATAGGAATAAAAGCTCCCTGCGTCTGCGTGCCTTTCTCCGCTCCCTTACCCCAGATTCCACCAGCGCCAACCGCGATCTTTGCCTGCAGCACCTGGTAGCCCGCCCCGCGAGGATCGTTGTCCGGATTAATGAAACCCGTCAGCCGGGCCTTCTGGTAAGGCTTCAACAGTTTCCCGCTGCTCCAGCCCCCAACGACCAGAACCGTCGCAGCGCAGATCAAAATCGTCGCCTGCTTCAGGTTGATACCACCCAGAAACATCCCGATTACCAGAACCGGCACATACGTGAGCGAGGTTCCAAGATCCGGCTGCTTCAGGATCAGCAGCATCGGAATCCCAACCAGTGCGAACCCCTTCCCGATCTCCTTCCACGTCAAATTGCGTGCCCCAAGGTTTGCAAAGTAGCGCGCCACCGCCAGGATCATGATCAGCTTCATCCACTCCGATGGCTGAAACAGAATCGGCCCAAGCTTGATCCAGCGCCGCGCCCCCAGTGCCTTGTGCCCAATCCCCGGAACCAGTACCGCCATAAGCGCGACCAGGAAGAACCCATAGAACCACGGCACGAAATCGATCAGCTTGTGATAGTCAATCCTCGATAAAACGAACATTGCTATCACGCCGCCCGTGATCCAGTAGATCTGCTTCGTGTGAAAGCCGACATATTTGGTGTGCAAGGTGGCTGAGTAGATCTCCAGCACTGAAACCAGGCAGAGCCCTGCAACCAGCGCCAGAAGCGTCCAGTCAAAATCGCGAAAGCTCATGAAACGGCGCATCTGGCTCATTGCGGTTTCACCTGCGCCGGTTTGCCAGGAAAGGCTGGCTGAGAATTCAACTTCGCCGATTCAGATCCGGGTTGACCGTTTTTCCCGTTCCCAATGGTCGCGGCCCTCGCTGCAGCATTCGGGGACTTCGCGCCACCCTGCGCCGGATTTCCCGACCTCGCCAAAGCAGACTTTGAAGCAGCGGCAGGCGTTTTGTTCCCCGAAGCGCCGGTCACAGTCCCATCGACTCCAACATAGAATTTGCCTGCCTGCATCTTCGTCGGCGGTTCACCCTGCGTGCCTGCCGCAGGATTCGGCGTAGTCCACACAGCCCCGACTTCCACCGGGGCCGGATTCGCCGTCTTCACCGGCATCAGGTTGTTCGCCTTCCGACGCTGCTTCTCCACGTAAGCAGCCACAACGCGGGCTCCAAGCCGTGCTGGATAGTAGCTGAACTCGCCGTGTTCCCACAGAACCGCGATTACCAGTTCCGGATTACGTCGCGGAACGACGCCGACGAACCAGACATTGGGAAGCGTGTGATGCCCCTTGTTGGTTTTACCCAGCGCCTCGTGGCTCATCACCTGCGCAGTTCCCGTTTTCCCCGCCAGGTCGATTCCCTCAAGATGTGCCGATCCCGCCGTGTGGAAATACCCCGGCTGCGTCACCTGCGCCATTCCGTCCGTGATCGTCTGCCAGTTATCGGGATCAATCGGCAGAGTCGCATCGGCAGTTCCAGGCAGATTCTCATAAAGGTCCTTCCGAAACTCCGCTGGCAGCTGATCCGGCGAGACCACATGAGGCCGAACTAAATGTCCTTCCGACGCGATGCCCCCGATGATGCGCGCCAGTTGCAGCGGCGTCGCCGCCACCGCTCCCTGCCCGATGGAAACGTCCAGCGTCTCGTCGGGATACCACCGGCGGTGATAATTCTTCATCAGCCAGCGCTGGCTCGGCATCAGGCCCGCCTGTTCTCCCGGCAGATCGATCCCTGTCTTCTGCCCGTATCCGAATTCCGTCGCGTACTTCGAAATCCGGTCGATGCCAAGCTTGTCTCCAAGCTGGTAGTAGAACGTGTCGCACGAGTAGGGAATCGCGTTATGAATATCGACGGCCCCGTGCTTCTCATCGCAGTGATGGAAATATCCGTACGGCCCCCAGCCGCCAGCGCAGTTCACGTGCATGTTCTGCGCCACGCCTTCCTGTAATCCCGCAACGGACATGAGGATCTTGAACGTGGAACCCGGCGCTAACTGCGCCTGGATCGCTTTGTTCATCAGCGGATGATCCGGATCGGTGATCAGCTTGTTCCACTCGCCGCGATCGATCTTTACCGCAAACAGGTTAGGATCGAAGCTCGGCCTGGACACCATCGCCAGAATCTCGCCGTTCCGCGGGTCCATTGCCACAATGGCCCCATTGCGATCGCCAAGCGCTAACTCTGCCGCTCGCTGTAGATCGTTGTCGATCGTCAGCTTCAGGTCCTGCCCCGGCACCGCGTGCTGAATGCCCAGGAAACCCACCTCGCGGCCATGGCTGTCCACAATCACATCGCGCGAGCCATCTTGTCCGCGCAGGATCTGGTCGTACATCTCTTCCACGCCGCCCTTGCCCACGACGTCCCCGGGCTCATACGCCGCATAGCGAATCTGGTTCAGATCCTCTTCGCTGACCTCTCCCACGTAGCCGATCAGGTGCGAAGCAAAACCATCGCGGGGGTACAGCCGCCGCTCGCCCTCAATCGTCTCCAGTTCCGGAAGCTCGTTCCTGTGCGCCTCGATGAACGCCTGCTCATCCGCCGTCACGTCTTCCTTGATCGGAATCGGCTGGTACCCCGGCGACAAACGATACTTGTGCAGCGTCGTCTTCAGTTGATCGAGGTCAAGATGCAGCCCCTTCGCGATCATCGGCAGGTCGGCATCTACGTTCCTATTCTGCTCGCGAACCAGGAAACACGATACAGAGGGGTAGTTATCCACCACCAACCGGTTCTCCCGGTCGAAGAGCTTTCCCCGCGGTGCCAGGATCGGCACTTTGCGAATGCGGTTCTGCTCGGCCAGCATCCTGAAGTTTTGCGCGCCCAGAATCTGCAGCCGCCAGAGTCCTGCGGAGAGCGCAAGGATCAGCGCAAGAATGGCGTATTGGACCACCGCGAGCTTGAGGGTGGACAGCTTTTCGCCGCGTGTGACCTTATCAAAAGCCATGGGAAGCTACTACTAGGATACCCCTATCTTGAATTCTTCTCTGGATGTGATTGTTCGCGCCAGCCCAGTTCTCTGGCGCCATGAACCAACGTACTCAATCGCGACCGGCCTAATCGCGAATCTTCGTCCGATCCAGCACAGGAAAGAGCACCAGTGCGATCACCGAATTGCCGATCGCCTTGTACAACTCCGCCATCCAGTTCGTGTCCATCGACATGCCCAGCAGAAAACGAACAACAAAGAAATAGGTCGCGCTTCCTACCAGCGAAAGAAGAAACGTCATCACCAGCCGCACCGCATGGTTCTCGACGTTGACAAGAATCCCGACCGTAGCCGCCAGATACCCTACCAGCGTCTTTGCAATTCCATTGATCCCAATCGCATGTCCTGTCAGTGCATCCTGGAAAATTCCCAGGACGCCTCCCAGGATCGATCCCTGAATTGGATTTCGCCGGCTTAACGCAAAGAAGACCGTAATCACCAGCGGCAGATCGAACCACGTAAACCGGCCCAGCACACGGGGGAGCCAGGCCTGCAGCACCACTGCCAGCACCGGTACCAGCGCGTAGATCAACACCGGGTAACGGTGGATCTCGAATTCCCTGCGTGCATCAGCCGAAAGAACCGACATGGCTATTGCTTATCCCCCTGCGGCACTGGCTTTCCTTCCGGCGGCTTGGGAATCTCCTGTTTCTTAGGCGCCGCTGGCGTTGTCCCCTGGGCCGGTGTGCCGCTCGCTGGGTTTGGCGCACTTTCTGGTGTGAACCGGTCCGGGTGGATCGCCGTGGGTGGCCGCGAAACCGGATTTGGATTCGAGGTATCGTTGAGCGGCTGTTGATCGGCCGGCAGATTTGGGTCGATCAAGCCCGGCAGCTTCTCCGCCATTCCTTCAGACGTCTTCTGCTTCTCCGCCTCCGCGCCTTTTAGAGCCTCGCTGGTGGCGAAGTCCTGCTGCTGCTCCTTTGAAAACTGAGGCTCGGTCGCCGTGATCACCAGCACCTCATCGAGCTGATCAAGATGAGCCGCTGGCTTCAGAATCACATCGACAAATCCGTCGCGCTCGGGATCATTCACAACCTTTTCCACCACGCCCACCGGCAATCCGCGCGGAAAGATCTGGTCGCCTCCCGCCGTCAGCACCTTATCGCCCTGCTTGATTCGCTGATCGCTGATGACGTCCACAATTTCAGGCCGGCCCTGCGAATTCCCGCGCAGAATCCCGCGGATTCGCGTCGACTCCATAATCACGCCCGCGCCGCTCGACTGATCATTGATCGCCAGCACCTGCGCCGTATGCCCGAACACATCGCGCACCTTGCCCACGATCCCATCCGGCGTAATCACAGCCATATCGCGGTCGATGCCATCCTTCTTGCCTTTGTTGATCGTGAACACCCGGGATTGCTCGGACCCGCTCGTTCCGATGACCTCCGCCGGAAGTGTTTTGTAGATGTATTTCTGCTGGAAGTTCAGCAGGCCCTGCAGCCTTTGTCCTTGCTTGGCATCCTCAAGCAGTGCAGCCTGCTCCAGCCGCAGCCGATCGATTGTCTTCTGAAGCTCGGCATTCTCCTGCCGTGCGTGTCTCAGATCGAAGTAATTGTTCCAGATCCACGAGACACCGGAACCAGTATTGTGCAAAGCCTTTTCCGGGGGGCTAACAATCCCATTCGCCCAAAGCCGAATCAGCCGGACTTCCTGCCCATCGCCCTGCCCGCTGTTCGCGCGCCGCACCTGCATGGCAAGACCCAGAATCTGTGCTACCAGCAAAGCCAGCAGCACCAGCAGATTCCGATACCGAACTACAAACGATTCCATGAGAACCAGTGGTCAGTGGTCAGTGGTCAGTGAACAGTGGACAGTACTCACTAAACCGTTGACCCTCGGGCAGGTTTTGAAGCGCCGACGCGCTGTACTGATCACTGTCCACTGATCACTGATCACTGCATTTAATCAATCTTGATCTTCCGCAGCAGCCTGAAATCCGAGAGCATCTTCCCGGTCCCCAGCACTACCGAAGCCAGCGGATCATCAGCCACCGAAACCGGCAGCCCCGTTTCTTCCCGGATCCGCTTGTCTAGATTCTTGATCAGCGCTCCGCCGCCCGTGAGCACAATGCCGCGATCTGAAATGTCCGCCGAAAGCTCCGGAGGAGTCCGCTCCAGTGCCACGCGAATTGCATTCATGATGACCGCGATGCACTCGCCAAGCGATTCGCGAATCTCGCTGTCGTCAATCGTGATCGTCTTCGGCACGCCCTCAATCAGGTTGCGTCCCTTGATCTCCATCGTCAGCGGCTTGTCCAGCGGATACGCCGACCCGATCTCAATCTTGATCTGCTCCGCCGTGCGCTCGCCGATCAGCAGGTTGTACTTGCGCTTCAGGTAGTTCGTGATCGACTCGTCCATCTGGTTTCCGGCCATACGGACCGAACGCGAATAGACGATGCCCGAAAGCGAAATCACCGCAATGTCCGTCGTTCCGCCCCCGATATCGACAACCATGTTGCCGCCAGGTTCTGTAATGGGAAGCCCCGCGCCGATCGCCGCCACCATCGCCTGTTCCACGAGGTACACTTCGCTCGCCTTGGCGCGATAAGCCGAGTCTTCAACCGCTCGCTTTTCCACCTGCGTGATCTCCGACGGCACGCCAATCACGATCCGCGGATGCACCAGCATCTTGCGGTTATGAGCCTTCTGGATGAAGTAGTTCAGCATCTTCTCGGTGACTTTGAAGTCCGCGATGACGCCATCCTTCATCGGCTTGATGGCCACGATGTTGCCCGGCGTACGGCCCAGCATGTCCTTGGCTTCCTTGCCGACAGCCTCCACCTCACCAGTGTTCTTGTTGATCGCCACAATAGAGGGCTCATTGACAACGATGCCCTTGCCGGCAGCGTAGACCAGGGTGTTGGCGGTGCCTAGATCAATGGCGAGATCGCTCGAAAACATGCTGAAGAGTGAGCGCAGGCCATGCGACCGCGAAGTGCGCGAAGGATAACCGTTCTGGGACATTTAAAAGGTACTCTACCTCAAAAACATTGTACGGTGACTCTTCCCTCGAATAACAAACACCGCTGGTAATAGGAACCCGGGGGAGCATTTGTAAATACCCCGTTCGCACTGAAGCCGAACAGAAAAGCGGAAGCCGACGAATTCATTCTAGGGCAGCCCACGTTGGCCTTCCGTGACATCCGAACATCGGACAAGCCCTACCCCCGGTAAGCTAAAATCAGGTGGCTTCAACGACAGAAGCCCGGCTCGGTCGAGACTTGTCCGCATAACTCCCCTTGACCGAGGTCCATAACTGATAACTGACAGCTAATAACTGTCCACTGATCACTGTTCACTGACCACTTCCTATGACCTATCCCACGTATCACAATCTGATCGGCGGTGAGTGGATTCCCGCTGCAAGCGGAAAAACCACCCTGAACGTCAACCCCGCGGACCACGACGACATCGTCGGCTCTTTCCCATCCTCAGGACCCGAAGACGTAGCCAAGGCCGTCGCCGCTGCCAAAAAAGCCTTTGCCAGTTGGCGTCTCGTTCCCGCGCCCAAGCGCGCCGAGATCCTCGTCCGTGCCGGAATCCTCCTCCAGGAGCGCAAGGAGCAGTTTGCCCGCGACATGACCCGCGAAATGGGTAAGGTCCTCGCCGAAACCCGCGGCGACGTCCAGGAAGCCATCGACGAAGCCTTCTATGTAGCCGGCGAGGGCCGCCGTCTCTTCGGCCAGACCACCCCCTCCGAGCTTCAGAACAAGTTCGCCATGTCCATCCGGATGCCCGTCGGCGTCGTCGGCCTGATCACGCCGTGGAACTTCCCCATGGCCATCCCCAGCTGGAAGCTCTTCCCGGCCCTCGTCGGCGGCAATACCTGTGTCATCAAGCCCGCAACCGACACGCCCCTCTCCACCTACAACCTCGTCCAGACCCTCGTCGACGCAGGCTTGCCCGACGGCGTAGTCAACATTGTCAGCGGCAGCGGCGGGTCGACGGGCAACGCCCTCATCGAACACCCCGACGTCCGCGCAATCAGCTTCACAGGATCCAGTGAGGTCGGCTCCCACGTCGCCCAGCGCGCAGCCGCCACCTTCAAACCCGTCTCCCTCGAGATGGGCGGAAAGAATGCCCAGATCGTCCTCGATGACGCCAACCTCGAACTCGCCCTCGAAGGAGCGCTCTGGGGAGCCTTCGGCACCACCGGCCAGCGTTGCACCGCCACCAGCCGCATCCTCCTGCAAAAGGGAATCGCCAAAAAGTTCACCGACGAATTCGTCGCCCGCGCCAAAGCCTTGAAGGTCGGCAACGGCCTCGACGAATCCATTCAGGTCGGCCCCCAAGTCAACAACGGCCAGATCGAAACCTCAAAGCAGTACGTCGACATCGCCACCAAGGAAGGCGGCAAGCTCCTCTGCGGCGGCCACGCCCTAACTTCCGGCGACTACGCCAAAGGCACCTTCTTCGAGCCCACCATCTTCGGCGGCATCAAACCCGCCATGCGTCTCGCCCGCGAGGAAGTCTTCGGCCCCGTCGTCGCTGTCCTCGAGTTCGACACCTTCGAGCAGGGCATCGAGATCGCCAACTCCATCGAGTACGGCCTTTCCAGCGCCCTCTACACCAAGGACCTCAACCGCGCCTTCGCCGCGATCCGCGACCTCGAGGCCGGCATTACCTACATCAACGCTCCAACCATCGGCGCAGAAGTGCACCTGCCCTTCGGCGGTGTCAAGGCCACCGGCAACGGCCACCGCGAAGGCAACGGCGCCATCGACTTCTTCACCACTTGGAAAGCCGTCTACGTCGACTACAGCGACAAACTCCAGCGCGCACAAATTGACAACGCCGAATAGCCACTTCTAAATCATCCAAAACGTGGGTGCCGCATTCTAAATTGGCCGCGAGGCCGATTTAGGGTGGGATACCGAGACGTTGACACGATTGAAATCGGGGTGCCCTAGGTCTCGCTTTTGAGACCTGGGATTCATTCGTCCCCATCCTCTTCTTCCCACGCCCCAAACGAAACATGCCGAGGAATCAACCGGTACTCGTACGCCTCCCGCTCCAGCCCTTCCCGAAAATCCGGATGCGCCAGCTCGATGATCCCTTTCGCACGCTCAGCAACCGACTTCCCCTTCAGGTTCACCATCCCGTACTCCGTCACCAGGTACATCACGTCCGACCGTGGTGTCGTCACGATATTCCCCGGTGTCAGGCTGAGCACAATCCTGCTCTTGCGCTCTCCCCGCTTCTCGTATGTCGATGAGAGACAGATGAACGACTTCCCGCCCTTGGACGCATAAGCTCCCCGCACAAACTGCAACTGCCCGCCCGTCCCGCTGATGTGGCGCAGACCATCCGACTCCGAGGCCGCCTGTCCCTGTAAATCGACCTGCGTAGTGTTGTTGATCGACACCACTCTCTCGTTCTGCATGATGATGTGCGGCGAATTCGTATAGTCCACCTGGTGGCAATACATATCCGGATTTCGGTTAACCGTCGCATAGAGAGAATGTGAACCCAGCGCAAAGGTGTAAACCACTTTCCGTGCATCGAGCGTCTTCCGCGATCCAGTTACCCGGCCAGACCGATAGAGCAGCGCAAGTCCGTCGGTCAGCATCTCCGTGTGGATCCCGAGATCCTTTACCCCGCTTTCAAGCAGCAGGCAGCACACCGCGTTGGGCATCCCGCCAATCCCGATTTGAAGACAAGCCGCATCTTCAACTTCCGCAGCGATCCGTCGTGCCACGATCCGATCGATCTCGCTCGGCTCCGGGTTCGGCAATTCCGCACAGGTCAGATCATCACCGTTGATGATGTAGTCAACTTCGGTTACGTGCACTCCGTTCTCTTTGCCGAAAACGTATGGCATTGAATGATTGACTTCTACAATCACCACCCTGGCGCGCTCAACAACCGCCCGCTGCCATATATTTGTCGGCCCGAAATTGAAATAACCGCCCTCATCCATGGGGCACGTCTTCAGAATCACCACATCCACGGGCGCGAGAAACCGCCGGTAATAGTCCGGGACCTCTCCCAGATTCAGCGGAATGTAATTGCAGAGGCCCGCATCATGCTTCTTCCTGTCGTAGCCCGTAAAGTGCCAGCTGAATACATGGAAATGCTCCCCGGCCGGGTCCTCCTCAATCACAGCGCGCGGGCGCATCGTAAGGCAGGATCGAATCTTTACGTTGGTGAGTTTGTCTCTGCGCGCCGCTAAAGCCCGATCGAAAACATCAGGCTGACAATGACAGGCTCCATAGTCCAGCCACATGCCTGACTTCACCAGGCCTGCAGCCTCTTCCGCAGAAATCGTTTCAGGCATCAGACCACCTCACCCAGAAGACTCGCGCGTTGTTCGTTGAAGACTACAACGAATACCGCATTTCGGGGCAACGGGCAATCGTATTATTGTGCGCGCGCCGGAGAAGGTTGCCTATCCTTGGAACAGTCCCGGAGTCGCATATGAAATGCCCCATTCTGGTTCTTTTGCTTCTTCTCCAGCCATTCGTTCACGCCCAGTCGTCCAAACCTGCACCTCCCCAGAGCGACGAGCTGAAGATCAGGAGCCTGGAAGAGCGCTGGCTCCATGCAATCGAAATCTCTGACCTCGCTGCTCTCGATTCCATCCTTGCCGATGACTTTGTTCGACCCGCCCCCTCCGCCGGCAGGTTCATCTCCAAAGCGCAACTCCTGGACTATTTCAAATCGCATAAAACGCCACCACGATCCCGGCACATCGAGAACCTGAACGTCACGGTATACGGCAACACTGCTATCGCTCGAGGCAGCGTGGTCATAGCCGATCCCAAAAGCCACGTAACCTCCATGAATCTATTCACAGATGTCTTTGTCCTTCGCAACGGACGATGGCTGGCTGTCTCCGCGCAGGAGAATGAAGTGACCACTCATTAACCCCCGACAACTCGCATCGGCTCCTGCGCCGCATCTGCCCCAACGTGCTAAAAGATAGGACATGACCGCGCAACGTCAGCTCTTCACTCCACGCGAAGCATCCCGCATGCTCGGCATCAGCTATCCCTCGATCAAAAACTGGATTCTGAGCGGCAAGCTCAAGACAGTCCAGACGCCCGGAGGCCATCACCGGCTCTCCGCGGCGAGTCTCAAGCCCTTCCTTGAAGCCGACGGAAAAAGACCGGAGGTCGATTCCCGAGCGCGCTACCGGCGTGTAAGCGGCCGCAATCAGCTCGCTGGCAAAGTCGTGAGCGTCAGAATCGAGGGGCTTCTCGCCGAAGTCGTTCTCCAAATCGGCGACGCCCAGGTCACCGCGATCATCACCGCGGCTGCAGCCAGAGAGCTGGCATTAAAGAAAGGCGACACCGCCGCAGCGCTCATCAAATCCACTGACGTCATGATTGAGCGATTGGACGAGCAGAATAGCTGATTCGCTGCATGCTGGTTGACTATACGATTTGATACATATAAAGTCGATATTGCCGGGATTACCCGGTAGAGGCCCTCCCCCGAGTGAATTCGGATTCCCTTTGGCGTCCCCGACGGGAATCCGTTCGCCTCGTCTTCATAACTGGAGAAATGAATGTACCTCCGCCGTCTGCTGCCCGCAGTGATCTTTTCTCTGCTTCTCGCGTGGACAGCAAACACAGCAAGCGCTCAGCTGGCTGCCGACCTGCGCGGCAGCGTGCTCGATCAAACCGGCGCTCCTGTCGCAAATGCCAAAGTTGACCTGACCCAGAGCGGAACCAGCATTCGCATCTCCACCCTCTCCTCGAAGTCCGGGAACTACTCGTTTACCAACCTCACGCCGGGCGTCTATCAGATCGACGTCACTGCCGGAGGCTTTGCGCATCTCTCGCGAGCCGGAGTTCATGCCATCGTGGGACAGACAGTCAGCGTCGATCTGCGCCTGAGCGTTGGCGGCGGCGAGCAGACCATCCGCGTCGTCGCCGATGCGCCTCTGCTCCAATCCGCAACCAGCAACGTACAAACCAACATCCCAGGCTCGAGCGTCATCGCCATGCCGCTCAACACGCGCAACTTCGTGCAGCTCGCCACTCTCGCTCCTGGAGTTGAACTGCCGCCCGGCACCGTTCTTCCGCGCATCAATGGCGGCCGCCCGCGAACCAACGAGTATCTCTATGACGGCATCTCCGCCCTACAGCCAGAGCCAGGACAGGTCGTCTATTTCCCCATCATCGACGACATCCAGGCCTTCACCGTGGAGGCAAACAATGTTCCCGCGGAATTCGGCCGCTTCAATGGCGGAGTGGTTAACGTTGCAACACGCGCCGGCACCAATGCCTTCCACGGAACCCTCTTCGAGTTCTTTCGCAACGAAGACCTGAATGCCCGCAACTACTTCGCTAAGGCAGGAGCCGCAAAGCCCGAGTACCGCCGTAATCTCTACGGCGGCACAATCGGCGGCCCGATCGTCCCCAACCATCTCTTTTTCTTCGGTGCATATCAAGGTGTAAAGCAGCTCATCGGCGTGACGAGAATCTCCACGATACCCACCTTAGCTGAGCGACAGGGGATCTTCACCGGTGTCTCTCACATCTACGATCCCACCTCAACCGCTGTCGTGAACGGCGCAACTGTCCGAACAGAATTCCCGAACGACGTCATCAATATCCCCTTCGACCCAGCAGCGCAGGCACTCCTCGCTCGATTCCCAACTCCGACGAACCAGACCGCTATTGCGAACAACTACACGCGCACCGCGAACGACGCCGACCACCAGAACCAGTTCGATTTCCGGGTGGATGGTTCCCTCGGTACACACGACCTCGCTTTCGGTCGCTACTCGTACTACAACGAAATCGAACAGCCTGTGACTCCGTTGCCCGACGGCAGCGGAGCCATCACCGGCGCCGTCATCGGCACCGGGGGCGTCTCCGGGATCTCCAGCGTACTCGGCCAGCAGGCCGTCGCCAATGAGACGCACACCTTCTCTCCTCACCTGCTTGCCGATCTTCGCGTTGGTTACACGCGCCATGGCAATACCATCAACGGCGCTACGCTGGGCGATACCGCATCAGCGTCACTGGGAATCCCCGGCATCCCCACCAACGCTGCCTTCAACAATGCGCTCCCCCTTTTCACCTTCTCCGGCTTTCAGCAGCTCGGTCCCTCACCGAGCACATTCTCGCAATATCAGACCGCTGTCTGGCAGACGGTTGACAACATCGCTTACACGCGCGGATCGCATCAGTTAAAACTCGGCCTCGATTTTCGCTGGTATCAGCTCAACGCAGTCGCCCCGCCAAACCCAACCGGCTCCTTCGCATTCACAACCACGGGAACAAATCAGCAGGGCGTCACCAACAGCGGCAATCCCATCGCCAGCTTCCTTCTTGGCCAGGTCGACACATTCCAGATCGACCTGCAGCAGAGCAGGATCCGCCCGCGCGACCACATCTTCGAATTCTTCGCCCAGGACGATTGGAAACTCACCCGCCGCATCACGCTGAATCTCGGCGCCCGCTACACGCTCCACTTCCCATCTACTGAAAAGAACGATCAAGGCGCCGTCTTCAACCTTGCCACGCAACAACTCGACTACCTCGGCAAAAACGGCGTTCCCCGTAGCGCGCGCGAACTCCACTACGACAACGTCGCGCCCCGCCTCGGCTTCGCTTACATGCTGACACCGAAAACAGTCGTTCGTTCCGGCTTTGGAATCGTCTTCATCGATCAATCCGGAGTCACCACTCCGTTTACCACTCCTCAGTTTCCGTTCATTCAAAACGTGCAGCAGAAAACGCAGGACAATCTGCGTCCCGCGTTTGTTCTCTCGCAGGGACCATCGGTGGCGCCCATTCCACTTTCCCCCGATGCCGGCCTCGGCCAGAGTGTCTACGCAGCTGATCGTCAGGCCGGCTCCGGATACTCCCAGCAGTGGAACCTCGCGATTCAACGAGCGATCACAAACAATCTTTCGGCGGAGGTGGGATACGTGGGCTCGCACATCATCCGCGTCGGGATCCCCGATTCAAATCTGAATCAGCTCACCGCCGATCAGCTCGCTCAGGGCACCGCGCTTCTCCAAACAGTTCCGAATCCGTACTACGGCCAGATTCCGTCCTCAAGCTCGCTAGGCGGAAGAACAATCACCCAGGCCCAACTGCTCAAGCCCTATCCGCGCTTCCTCAACATCGCAACCTATCGCCACAACAGCGGCCAGACAAACTACAACGCCTTCGAAGCCAAGGTCGAACAGAGACTGTCACACGGCATCTCGTTCCTCTTCGCCTACACGCACTCCAAACTCATCGACGACGCATCCGCTGTCTTCTCGACAACCGTTCTATCCTCTCCGAATTCCAGCAGCCTCATTGCCGCCGATACCTATCGCCCGTCGCTCGAACGGGATTCATCCGGCGGCGACATGCCCAACGTGACCTCGCTCAGCGGCACCTGGGATCTCCCTGCAGGCCACGGACATCGTTTTGCCTCGCGGGGAGTCGCCGATACCTTTCTCGATGGCTGGCAGCTCAACACCATCATGTCGCTGCAATCAGGAATGCCCGTCACGGTAACGCAGGCAACAAACTTCAATTCCTTCGCCGGCTTTTCAATCCAGCGCCCGAATCTCGTCGGCAAGCCATCGCTCTCCCCTGGCGATAGAAATCCGGCGCGGTTCTTCAATACCAGTGCCTTCGCCACCGCTCCGCAATTCACCATCGGCTCGGCTTCACGCAATCCCGTGCGCGGTCCCGCTTATCGCGATCTTGATCTCGCGCTCGTAAAGCACACAACGCTGTTTCATGAGACCGGCATGGAATTCCGCGCCGAGTTGTTCAACGTAACCAACACTCCCGCTTTCGGTCAGCCCAACGGCAGCTTCGGTTCTCCCGCGTTCGGCAGCATCACCAGCACGACGACGGATCCCAGAGTGATGCAGCTTACAATCCGCCTGAGCCGCTAGCCTTCGTAGCTCAAAGCCGTCTACTGCTTTGGCTCTCCCGCCGCGCTCAGCGCTAGCCCCTGGGCAACAGATGTGAACTCCTGCCCACCCCGAAGCCGCTCCTGGCCGAAGCGTTTCGTGAAGATCCTCCGCACCGCCGGTACAAATGAGCTGCCCCCCGTGAGAAACACTCGATCGACTTCCTGCGACTTGACCCCAGTGCTCTTCAGCAGCGAATCCACGCTGTGCTCGATCGCCTCGAGATCCTCAACAATCCAGCTTTCAAAATCCGATCGCGATACCGGGATACGCAGATCGATCGTCGAGGCGCCGGGGAGCCCATCGCGAAAGGTAAACTCCGTGCGCTCCCGCTGCGACAATTCAAACTTCGCCTTCTGCACCGACTGGTGCAACTGGTATCCGAGATCCCCATCGATGATCGCAATCAGTGCCTCGATCTTCTCCGGTTCCAGTGCGCGGATCCGCGCGCTCTTCAGAATCTCGCGCACATTGTTCGTGCGCAGGAACGAAAGATAATGCCAGTGTTCCAGGTGCGCGTAAATCCACGCGGGAACGGCAGGCAGAATTTTGTTCAGCGAGCGCGCTTCCGAGTTCGATCCCAGAGCCGGTGAAACAAGCCTGCGGACGAGCCGCGCATCGAACGCATCGCCGGCCAACCCCACACCGGTGTTGCCCAGCAGGTCTTCCGGCCTTCTCCCGCGACGGCGCACCTCCGGCCCAACCCGCAGGAGGGAGAAGTCACTGGTGCCGCCGCCGAAATCTCCAATCAGGATCAGTTCGTCTCGATCGAGCGTGGCCTCATAAGCAAGTGCTGCTGCCACCGGCTCAAGTTCAAAGTCCACTGCTTCGAATCCGGCCGCAATGAAAGCCTCGCGCAGCCGCGACACCGCAAAATCGTCTTCCTCTTCTGACTCGGCTCCGACGAAACGCACCGGCCGTCCCACCGTTGCGCGCCGGACGGGATGCCCGAATTGTTCTTCTGCCTTTTTGCGCAGGTCGCCCACGATGCGCGTAACCAGCTCTTCCAGCCGATGCCTCCGACCAAAAAGTTCGGTTCCGGTAAGGGCATGGCTCGACAGGTGCGACTTCAGCGACTGGATCAGCCGCCCCTTCTCTTCAGCATCTAAATACCGTTCAATTGCCTCCGGGCCGGAGTAGCCATGCACGCGCCGCTGGCCGCTCGCAGTCCTCCATTGCTCGAAGTAGAGCACCGACCGGCAGACGGGAATCTCTTCGCCACGAAATGAGAAATGGGCCAGCCGCACTTTTTTCCCGGGCTGCAGGATCGCAATCGCGCTGTTCGTCGTCCCGAAGTCGATTCCGAAAGATACATCGTCACGTTCGTGTAAACCCATCGTCCAATTGTTCCAATCGATTTGCGCTTGCAGGCAGATTAACCAACGCACTCAAACAGTTCGAGTGATCGGTCTGAAAATCTGTTCTTTTGTGTCCCGGCTATCCTGCCGTAAGGTCTTCGCCAACCGACAGCGGCTGTTCCACTTGCTTGGCCAGCGCCCACTTCAGCTGTTCGATCCCCTGTCCCGTCACCGCTGAAATGGCGTGGAACTCCAGCTTGCGTCGCTTCGCATAAGTGGTGAGCTTCTTCAGCTTGTCAGGATTCGCCGCATCGATCTTCGTGGCCACCACGATCATCGGTTTCTCCAGTAGCCCATGTCCGAAGCTGGCGAGCTCGTTATTGATCACCTTGAAGTCTTCCACCGGATCGGGCCGTCCCGACGAGTCAGACACATCTACCAGGTGAACAAGCACCCGCGTGCGCTCGATATGACGCAGGAACTGAGTCCCGAGTCCGGAACCAAGATGCGCGCCTTCAATCAGCCCCGGCACGTCCGCCACCACGAACGACTGCTGGTGCGGCTCCTCCCCGACCGTGACCACGCCGAGGTTTGGCTCCAGCGTAGTGAACGGGTAATCCGCGATCTTTGGCTTCGCAGCCGAGATGCGCGAGATCAGCGTCGATTTTCCGGCGTTCGGAAATCCCACCAGGCCCACATCGGCCAGCAGCTTCAATTCCAGCCGATACAGGCGCTCTTCGCCCGGCCGACCCATCTCGTGTTCGCGCGGAGCCTGGTGCGTACTCGTGGCAAAGTGCTGATTGCCGCGCCCTCCGCGCCCACCCTTCGCCACTACAATCCGCTCGTCCGGCTCCGAGAAGTCATGAACCAGCTCACCCGATTCGAAGTCGTAGAGCGACGTCCCGACCGGAACCTGCAGCACGATTGACTTACCATCCAGTCCCGTGCAGTTCGACCCCATCCCGTGCTCTCCGCGCTGCGCCTTGTGCTCGGGATTGTAGCGAAAGTGAATGAGGGTATTGTGGCGCTGCGACGACTCCATGATCACGTCGCCGCCCCGGCCGCCGTCACCGCCCGAGGGACCTCCGCGGGGAACAAACTTCTCCCGGCGAAACGCCATGCAGCCATTCCCGCCGTCCCCTGCCTTCACCCGGATTTTCGCTTCATCGATAAACATAATTCACACTGGATCAGCGGCTTAGCACCGCGCTTACCCACACACAATGGGGATGCTGGCAGCAGAGGCCGTCTTTCCAGTCTACCAACCTCCGGCAGGGGCTGCTGGGTGCCGCGCCGCTTCGTTGCGGCACGTCTGTGCGCGCAGTCACCTCGGATTTTCCTCCCCGCTACTTACAATTGCTGCCTAATTCACTGCAAGGAAAAAGCGGCTGGATTTAGAGGCTTTTCCCGTTTCGGCTTGGTACTGGCACCGGATTCCCCTTTCCAGCGAGAAACAAGCTCCGGCGTGGGCCCGAGGCTTGACCGCAGTTGAGTCTGCATGGGAGTCCATCTACTGAGAAAATCGCGCGCGCTGGTCACTCTGTTCGTTGCCGGCGTTCTTCTCCCCTTCAGTGCTCCAGCGCAGCTGGCAACCGGATCACTCTCGGGCCGTCTCACCGATGCGCATTCCTCTCCCCTTGAGAACGTGACAATCCGGCTCCGAAACGAGGCGACCGGTGCAGAGCTCACCGCAATCAGCTCGCGCGGAGGCCGGTACGGCTTCAAGAATCTGCCCGAAGGGGAGTACACCCTCGATACCCCGAGTGCTCGTGGCGGCACCCGGTTCGAAGGCATCAAGGTCTCCGCCCGCCACCAGTCCCATGTACAAGCCGTCATCGACCCGGCTGGCAACGGCGCTCCAGCCTCATGCTTGCGGATAGCCATATTCATACCCGCACTCCGCCGGAACAGAAAACGGCTGCCCACGTATTGGACTTGCTCGATACCATCGCCAAACTTCCTCCACCGCTCGTCAGCCAGCCTGCGCCTGTCGAAAGCTCAATCGACTCCGTCGACCTCGACCTGCTCTCTGCGCCCAGGGCCTACGCGCATCCTGCGCTGATCGCGAAAGCAAACATCTTGTTCGGCGCATTGCCAATCCGAATTCTCGGAGCACCCCAGCTAGAGCTCCTTCCAATCTCCGGATTGGATAGCTCCCTTCTTTCCGTCGGCACTCCGTCGGACCGGGAGGCGTCGCTGTCCGCCCGATTGACGACGTACGAACGCTCCTCCGATACATTGACTTCAGCTCAACTCGCCTCCTTGCCCGTCGTTGCCCGCGATTGGACCAGCTTTCTGAGCGATGCCCGGCCCGCAAGCCCCGGTGACAAACCCGGCATGGAGAGAACGGAACGCCCATCAGCCCAGCCCAGCGTCGATGGCCACGCGCTTCGGTCAGCATTCGATCCCTTCACCACACGTGCTCTTACAAACATGAGCGAAACCGCAGTCGATCAAATCCGGACCATCTCCAACCGACAATGTCATTCTTGCCCAGAGCGGCCGAGAGGGCATAAGCGTTGATACCCAGCATGGATCCGAGCGCTTGCACGGCCAGATGTTTCTGTTTAATCGGCAGCACCAGCTCGGCGCGAGCAATCCGTCCACAACATGGGTGAAGGAGACCGCGCCGCAATCGGGAGCGGCAGTTCCCGCATTTGCCGCTCAGCCGTACTCTCCATCAGACCTCGAATTGCGCTGGGGTGTGGGTGCCGGTGGTCTGTTCAGGCCCTGGCATCTGTTCTGGTTCGGTGCTCTCGACGGCTTCGAGCGCAATCATCCCGCAGTCTCTTCCGTTCGGCACCCGGACCGATTCTTCCCCAGCCTGCAAACGACCAGATGCAGTTGCTGAGCGCTCAACTGGGATTGAGCAGCGTCGATCCGGTTACAGAAGGGGTGAGCGTCTATTCGAAGCTACTGGAGTCGCTCGCAGGGCTTCTTGGGCCGGCTCCAAGATCGACTCAGCATCAAAGCGCATTCGCGCGTCTGGATTGGAAAACCGGCGACCGCCACCGCTTTACGCTCGAAGCAATCGCCGCCCGTCTCGATGCACCCGGAGGAACCTCAACGCGAGCGTGGCAGACCTATGGCACTCACAGTCTGGGCGCGATGAACTAGGCGAACCTGTGGCTGCTCGGGCGATGGGAGGCATTGGCGACCTCCAATTTGCTCGCGACCACGCAGGTCTCCATCGGAAGGGAAGTGCAGAGCACGCATGCTGAACATCCGTCAGCATTCGAACAATCCCTGAACATCGGAGCATGGGGTCAGTTGCCGCAGATTGTGGTGGACTCGCGTGATGGTTTCACCATCGGAAATCCAGCCCGTTTTGGCAAGGGCAGATACCCAGACGAGAGCATCTACGCTGCCCAGCAACAACTCAAGTGGGTCCACGGTAGCCTGTTCTGGAGCAGCGGCATAAAGCTGCACCATGAAACAGACGCAACCAGTCGGTTGCGCAATCAAACAGGCACCTACTACTACTCGACAATCGGGGATTTCGCCTCGGATGCCCTGGCATTTTTCGCCTACGGTTTGAACGGCCAGCTCAATCCTATGGATCAGCACAACTGCGACCAGCGAGGCCGCCCCTGGCGCGATGCCGCGGGTGTTCTGCATGGGCTCGGCTATCTGCCCTGCTACTCCTACTACTCGCAGACACTCGGCCCTTCAGACTGGTGGCTCAGCACCAACGATTGGGCAGGCCATTCAACCCTGCAGTGGTAGCTCAGCAAGCGAACCGTGTTCACGCTGGCAGCCCGGTGGGAACTGGAGCAGTTGCCATCCCCGATCAGACGCCTCGACAATCCCGATCTGCCTCTGACACAGCACCTGCCCGCTCTCGGAAGCCAGTGGGGTCCGCGCGCAGGATTTGCTTGGGGTTCGGGTGAGAGCCGCTGGCCGGTGCTGCGCCTTGGCTACGGCATGTACTTCGGACGCACCCCCAATACGATGATCCAAACCGCATTGACGCAGACCGGCTCTTCCCATGGCGACCTCAAGCTCTTCATGCGCCCCACCGACAATCTCTCTGGCCTAGGAGCTCCTCCGTTCCCTTATGTCTTGACTGGTGAGCCCGGAACTTCCTCCAGGCCGCAGGCAGTTGAGTTTGCTCCGTCATTCCGCAACAGCGAGGTGCATCAAGCCGAGATGTCTCTCGAAGAAGCACTGCCCGCGCACATTCATCTTGACGTGGCCGGAGTCGCCAGCCTGGGCCGCAGGCTCCCAGTCACAATGGATGTTGGGCAATTCCACGGCGGACTGCCGTACAGCATGCATACTGCCGGGTCGCTGCCGAAAGAGTTCGATGTAAACGGTCGGGCCATCGTAGGTTTGAGCACAGGGATGAATGGCTACGGCGGAGATAATCGCGTCTACGGCATCGGTCGCAACACCTACCGTTATCCTGCCACTTGGAAAGCCGATCTGCGGCTCTCAAAAAAGTTCAATCTCGGCCAGATGCGGCAACTGGAACTGATGGCTTCATCGTTTGCGGTGGGGAGCGGAAATTGTCTGCTGGGAGTGCGCTCAACGTTCATGCGACCCAAAATCTACAAAGTATTTATGGCCGCAAGAGTATCAGGATCACGATCGATGTAATGTGACCACCGTCTCCAGATGAAACGTCTGAGGGAAAAGGTCTGCAAGCGTAACGTTGGCAATGGCGTACCCGTTGCCAAGAAGCACTCTCAGGTCCCGTGCAAGTGTGGCAGGGTCGCAGGAGACATACACGAGAGTTGATGAACCTATATTGCCCAGCAGGGACGTTACCTCCGGCCCCAGTCCCGCGCGCGGTGGATCAACGACGATGAGGTCGGGTGTGGTTGCCGTGGTCCGGCTCTTCAGAAACGACAGCGTATCTGCAGAGACGCTTCGCCCGCCGGTCTCACGAAGGTTATCAGCGAGCGCCTCGGTTGCCGATGGAGCAGACTCGACCGCAATAACCTCGTCAAACCGTGCCGTGAGTTGTCGCGCAAATAGGCCGACTCCAGCGAAGAGGTCCCACGCCAGCTTTCCTTGCTGATCTCGCACAACTCGATCGACCAGGCTGTCAATCAGCCAGCGGTTGACCTGGAAGAATGCTCCGTGATCGACGCGATACTGGAAGTTGTTCGCACCGTAGCGTATCGACTTAGCACCCCATCCCCCGATTTGTCTTGATGAATCTGCTCCAGTGCCGGCATCCAGGCATTCCACCCCCGCCAGTTCGGGAACCCTCTCTTTCCACGCAGCAACGAAGTTCTCAAATCCCTTGCTCGCCCCACCGGAGACAAAAACACTGCACAGCAGTTCTGATTCCCGCGAATCGCAGAAAAGCGATATCTCTTTCGCGCTGAAGGCTGGCCTCGAGTTGCGCAGAACCTCCGCCGCTCTCAGGGCCGCCCTCACCAGCAGCGGCGCGGCGATGGGACACTCCGCGATCGGCAGAATCGCGTGCGAACGACGCTCGCGATATCCCACGCGCCCGGAAGCGTCCATTGCCACGCGAATCCGGTTGCGATAGCTCCACGGCTCGCCTGCAAGAACGTCGATCTTTTCCGGAGGCTGAACGCCGCCACGCTGTAGAGTCTCGCTCAGAATCTGCTGCTTGATCGCGAGTTGGCTTGTGTAGTCCGAGTGCTGATAACTGCATCCGCCGCAGGCTCCAAAATGCAGGCAGAGGGGCTGAACGCGGCTTGATGAGGATGAGATGATCCCGTCAGGCTCCGCAGTAGCGTAGCTGCGCTTGTCTTCGACGATTCGGATACGGGCCTGCTCGCCGGGCAAAGTCAGCGGGACGAAAGTTGCTTTGCCTTCCATTCGCGCCAGAAATGCACCCCCGTAGATCGGCTTCTCAATCTCAACCACTGCTGACTTCGCTGGCCGCGATGCGGGCGTGTTCGATCGCCGATGCTTCATTGCTGGCTCATGTAGAACAGGCTAAGTCGAGGAAGGTTGTAATGCACAAGCAGCTGCTTCTGCACGAACTGGTGCTCGACCTGGCGCATTTGCACTGCTCCCATTCGGCTGCGATAGGGCGCGAGCTCGCGTGCGGCATGCTCCTTCAGCCCGACCAGTAGATCTTCGGGAGCCGCGGCCGTCAACGCGGCGAATAACTTCTCCTCAAGCACCGTAAGGATGCGCTCGAACGATTCCATCTCGTTAGCTGCAGTCGTCGACGACTTCGCGGCGCGCGCCTCCGCGGCAAGTTCTCGTATACGCCCTGCCGTCGCTGCGCATGCCTCATGTGCAATTGTGGATGCCTCCAGAGCCGCAGCCGCCGCCTCAAGGTGCAACGCCACACGTTCGTGCTCGAATCCCGTCTCACCTTCACCGCTCGCCGCAACCTGTGCGCTTCCGGCACTGGCCTCGCGCAGTTCTTCTGATGCTTCCATGACGGCCTGAGCGCACCACGCAAGGCCGTTTACCCGGCGCACGTTGCCGCGCTTCTGCCGCGATTCGTACTTGTCGAACGCAGCATCGATTCCGCGCAAGACAGCTTCCAGCGGAATACCGGCGTCGCGCCATGTTTCAATCAATGCCCAGTCAAGCGTCGAAAGAAGGAGTATCGTTCCGCGCCGCTGCTGAAAGCGCTCCTCGATCTCCGTAAAGTAATTAAAGTAATTTCGCACGACAGTACTAGTGAGCCCGGCCGCGCGAGCGCGCGTTGCGATTCCGTTCGAACAAAATGCGCAATCCGTCGAGCGTCAGCAAATCATCAATTTCGCTGATGTAGCGCGAATCGGCGGCGACCATGCGAGCTAAGCCGCCCGTGGCGATCACTCTCGGCTTGTGTCCAAGTTCCGCAAAGATGCGGTCCAGCACACCGTCCACGAGTCCGATGTAGCCGTAGTAGAGTCCGCTTTGCAGATGGCCCACTGTGTTCGTGCCAATCACCTTCGCGGGGCGTTTGATGTCCACGCGGCTCAGACGGGCTGCGCGTGAGAAGAGCGCCTCCGCACTCAGGCCAAGTCCTGGAGCGATGGCCCCGCCGAGGTATTCGCCTTTTTCAGAGATGACTTCGAACTTCGTGGCCGTCCCAAAATCCACGACGATGCACGGCCCCCCGTAGCGCTCAATCGCGGAGATGCAGTCGCAGATGCGATCGGCGCCAAGTTCTGTGGGATTGTCTACGAGCGCAGGCATGCCCGTCTTGATACCGGGTTCCACGAATAGCGGGTCCACATGAAAATAGGTTTCGCAGACCTGGCGGAGAGTCGAGTCGAGCGGCGGAACCACCGACGCGATGATGATATTGGTGACCTGGCTGGGCGACAGGCCGTTCATCTCGAACAGCTTGACGAAGAAGACGCCGTATTCATCGACAGTTTGGTTGCGATGAGTGGTGATGCGCCAGTGCGCGGAGAGATCGAAACGTTCTTTTGCTGGCGTGGGCGCGCCCTTAGGAGGCAGACCGGCCTGCTCGTCGAGGCGGTAGAGGCCGAGGACCGTGTTGGTGTTTCCAACGTCGACTGCTAGGAGCATGCTCTTCCTTACTCTGAGTTCGCTGCGCGGATGCCACCGGTCTGCACGGTTACTGTTCCCTGATCGGTGCGCACCAGAAGGAAACCTTGTTCATCAAGGCCGGCGGTGATCCCGGTGCACTCCTGCGGGCCGTGCACTTCCACGTGCCGGCCTGTGACCCAGCTGGACATATACGCCACGCGTGCGGTGATGGCAGCGCGCAATCCGGGATCCTGCAGTGCCCACGTCTCGTGCTGGAGCGATTCTAGCAGGGAGATCAGCAGCACCTGGCGGTTGATGGTACGGCCAGATTCGATGTCCAGCGATGTCGCGGGGGTGGAGAGATCCGGGTCGAACGACCGCTGGTGAACGTTGATGCCGATGCCTGCAACCGCGAACGCAAGCCCGCCGGATTCTGTTTTGGATTCGACCAGGATGCCGCCCGCTTTTCGAGGTCCGATCAGCAGGTCGTTCGGCCAGCGGAGATCAACTTCGCGTCCCGCGGTAATGGCGATCGCCTGCGCCGCCGCCAGTCCCGCGGCGAGTGGAATAAGCGGCATGTGCTCGAGCTTGATGTCGGGGCGCAGAATAACGGAGACATAGAGCCCCTGCCCGGCAGCGGATTGCCAGTTGTGGTCGCCGCGACCACGTCCTGCGGTCTGCTCGTCAGCAAAGAAGACAGATCCATGCGGTGCGCCCTCGCGCGCAGCAGCCAGCGCGTCCGTATTTGTAGAGCCCGTGATTGGGGTGTAGTGAAATTTGCCTGAATAGATGCTCTTCGCAAAAGCGGATTCGAGCGCTGCGATGTCGTACACGCTATGCCTTCTCCGCGACAATTTTCATCGAAATATCTGCCGCTTTGGCCGAATGCGTGAGCGCGCCAACGCTGATGAAGTCGGGTCCAGCCTCAGCATACGAACGGACATTCTCCAGCGCAATCCCGCCGGAAGCTTCGATCGGAATCCAGCGATTCTCCCGCCGGATGCGATCGACCGCCGTCTTGATTTGCTCGGGCGTCATGTTATCCAGAAGAATCGCTTCCGCGCCTATCTCGAGAGCATCTTCCAACTCCTCCTGCGTTCGAACCTCGACCTGTACGCGGTTCCCGGGCTGGCGTTTTTCCAGCGCGTTTTTCACCGCCGTGCGCAATCCGCCGCCCAGGGAAATGTGATTGTTCTTGATCAGGATTCCTGAAGCGAGATCAAGACGATGGTTCGTGCCTCCGCCGCAAAGAACGGCATACTTCTCGAGCGCGCGCAGGCCCGGAACGGTTTTGCGGGTGTCGAGGATACGGGATTTGGTTCCCTGGATCGCGTCTACGTATTGACGCGTCAGGGTGGCAATGCCGCTGAGGTGCTGCATCAGGTTCAGGATGACCCGCTCACAACTGAGAAGAACGCGCGCATTATGGCGGATAACGGCAAGAACTTGCCCTTTGTGTACGCGGACTCCATCGAAAATCTCAGGATGGCTCACGACTTCGTAGCGCGTGTGCGCGGTCGGGCGGGGATCGAGGTGCGCAAAGATCTCGAAGAAACGGGGAACGGCCCCGAGACCCGCGATCACCATTTCCTGCTTGGCGATGATCGAGGCAGTCGCGCGTAAGTTGGGATCGATTGTCACGTTGGTGGTGGCGTCGCTTATGGCCTGGTCTTCAACAAGCGCCTGCGCCAGCACTGCTTCGATACGGTGACTTTTCCAGTCCATGCCTATTCTTTCGATGAGTCAGGATTCTGATTTGGCTCTCATTTGCTGGAGAAAGTTATAAATAACTTTCTTGACCCTGTCATCCGGGCTCTCTTTTAGAGAATAAAACTCGGTCCCGTCACGACGCTGAATTCTGAGTGTAAATCGGCGCTCTTTGTCCAGAAGCCAACCGAAGAGACGATACCGCAGGGTCCGCTTCTTCTCGGCATGTCGATCGATGTACTGGATTTCGCCAAGGTCGGCGTACCAGAGGACGTGCACAAGCTCGCTGGAATCACGAAAAAACAGGCGATGGTTGGTCAGAAGAACGTAGCGGGCGGGTGCGCCTTTCTCGTGCATAGCGCCAGACAGATTCACAAAGCCGACCGGCGTTTCAGCGCCGCCCAAGGCAGAGTCGATGATGATCTTTTCGACTCCTTCCGGAAAGTAGGCGATGGAAAAGCAGTGATGGGCATCGCCAAAGAAGATCGTTGGCGGCGCGCCCAGCCCGGAAACCGCCTGTCCGCTGCCGTAGATGTTGTAGGTTCGGTATTCGCGTTCGACATAACGGCGCTGCGGGTTGTCAAAGTGCTCACACAGCTCACGGTAAGCAACCTGAATCCGTTTGAACTGCTCTTCGGCTTCGAGGCGCTTGCGCGGAGCATTCTCATAGCGGTCGGGATGCCAGAGCTTGGCCGCCGTGCGATACGCCTTGTGAAGGGCGGCCTTCGAGCGCGGCGGATCTGCAATCCCCAGCACGGGGTAATGCTGCACACAAGTCCTGCACACGCACGCCATGGCTCAAGTTCACTCAGCAACCAAGAGAATCGCGATCGGCGCGGAGCTTGTCGAGCAGGTTCTGCGCTTCTTCGCGCTGTTTCTTCAGACCCTCGACGATGTGCGCTGGAGCCTTGGCCGTGAACGCAGGATTGCCCAACTGGCGATCTGCGCTGGCCACGTTCTTCTCCTGCTTCGCAATCTCTTTACTCCGCTTCTCGCATTCGGCGGCAACATCAATCTGAGGCTTTGGGACACCTACTTCGAAAGCCGGATAATGACGCTTCGCCAGACCCGCAGAGATCTCCGAAACGAGTTTAGGTTGGTTCACACGCGCTAGACGTTCAATGATGGGGCTCGCTTCTCGGAAAAGCTCTTGGTAGATTACGTCCGTACGAATCTCGAGCGGAGTAATTGACTTCTCCTCGACTCCAATGTCCTTCCGAAGAGCGCGCGTTTCACCGATGAGTTTTTGAACCAGCTCCATTGCGTTTAGCGCATCTTGATCAATCGACTCACTTGCTTTTGGAAACCGCGTCAACGCAATCGATTTCGCCGGCGGCTTTCCATCGTAGACAGCATGCCAGACCTCTTCCGTCAGGAAGGGCATGAAAGGCGAGAGCAGACGGAGCGAAGCTTCGAAAACACTCACAAGCGTGCGCAGCGCCGATTCAGTACGCGCCTTATCGGCACCTTCACTGAAGTCCAGGCTGAGCTTGACGATTTCCAGATACCAGTCGCAGAAGCTTCCCCAGAAAAATTGATAGATCGCATTCGCAGCATCGTCAAAGCGGTAGTTCGAGAGCGCCTGGTTTACCTTCTCTGCGGTGGCGTGAAGCTCGGCAACAATCCAACGCGATTCCAGCGGCGCGCCGGGTTCGACGTTTGGCATCGCACCGAGAGCCGCCGTATCGATGGTGATGCCCGCTTCGCCTGCGCGATCGATGTTCATGAACAGGAAGCGCGCAGCATTCCAAATCTTGTTCGCGAACGCGCGATACCCTTCCGTCCGCGCAACATTGAACGCGATATCCGTTCCCGGCGAAGCCATTGAAGCCAGCGTGAAACGAACCGCATCCGTCCCATACTGCTTCACGATCTCGATCGGATCGATGACGTTGCCCTTGGTCTTCGACATCTTCTCGCGGTTCGCATCGCGGACCAGCGCATGAATGTAAACCTCGCGGAAGGGAACTGAGTCCGCCAGCGATCGCGGCGACCCATCCTGCATCGGCACGTCGAGCGAGAACCAGCAGCCCATCATGATCATGCGGGCCACCCAGAAAAACAGAATGTCGAAGCCCGTTACCAGAAGGCTCGTTGGATAGAACGCATCAAAATCTGCCCGGTTTTCAGCCCTGATCTTGGGCCACCCAAAAACGGATACCGGCAGCAGCCCGGAAGAAAACCACGTGTCCAGCACATCCGTAGACTGCTCGATCTTCTCTGATCCGCAATGCGCGCACTTCGTGGCGTCTTCGCGGCTGACAGTCGTTCTGTGGCAAACGGAGCAGTGCCATGCCGGGATGCGGTGTCCCCACCAGAGCTGCCGCGAGATGCACCAGTCGTGGATGTTCTCCATCCAGTTCAGGTAGGTCTTTGCGTACATCTCCGGCGTGAACTTGATATGGCCTTCTTTGACAGCCGCAATGGCCTTGTCCGCGAGCGGCTGAATCTTCACGAACCACTGCAGCGAGAGCCGCGGCTCCACGATCGTCTTGCAGCGGTCGCAATGACCGATGTTGTTGACGTGGTCCTTGATGCCCGCCAATAAGCCCTGCGCTTCGAGATCCGCGACGACTTCCTTACGCGCGACAAAGCGATCGAGCCCGGCGTACTTCCCACCCTGATCGTTGATGTGGGCTGTATCGTCCATGACGTTGATCGACGGCAGATTATGCCGCTGGCCAAGCGCGAAGTCGTTCGGATCGTGCGCCGGCGTCACCTTCACCGCACCAGTACCGAACTCCCGGCTCACCCACTCGTCGGTGATGACCGGGATTTCGCGATCCATCAGCGGAAGCCGCAGCTTCTTGCCGTGCAGATGCGTGTAGCGCTCGTCCTCGGGATGAATGGCCACCGCAACGTCACCCAGCATCGTCTCCGGCCGCGTGGTCGCCACCGTCAGGAACTCACCCGTTTCTTTGCCGCCCTCGCCTACGACTGGATACCGGATCTCCCACAGGTGGCCCTTATGCTCGTCGTAAACAACTTCCAGATCGCTGATGGCCGTCTGGCAGCGCGGGCACCAGTTCACGATGTACGCGCCCCGGTAGATTAGTCCCTGCTCGTGGAGCTTGACGAAGGCTTCCCGTACGGCAACGGAGAGCCGCTCGTCCATGGTGAAGTATTCGCGATCCCAGTCCACTGAGGCGCCCAGCCGCTTCATCTGGTCGAGGATGGCTCCGCCGTAGTGGCGCTTCCACTCCCACACGCGCTCAACGAATGCCTCGCGGCCCATCTCCTGCCGCTTCTTGCCTTCGGTGGCAAGCTGCCGCTCCACCATCATCTGCGTGGCGATGCCGGCGTGGTCTGTTCCCGGAAGCCAGAGAGCCCGGTCGCCGCGCATCCGGTGCCAGCGGGTAAGGATGTCCATCTCCGTCTGGTTGAGCATGTGGCCCATATGCAGGCGGCCCGTGACATTGGGCGGGGGCAGGAGGATGTCGAAGGGCTTTCCGCCTTCCCCGGTCGGAGTAGGTTGTGAAAAAAGCTTCTCGCGAACCCAGTACTCCGCCCAATGATCTTCAATGGCGGTCGGGTCGTACGCTTTGGGCAAATCGTGAGGCATGGGGGTTGTTTTCTTGCTCCCTGAATTGCGCGGAAACCCTGATCAGACAAGGATTTCAAGCGAAAGGGGCTACTTCCACTCTAGCAGATTCGCATGCACACTCATCCGCAGCCCCTGCCCCCGCTGAATCCAAAAACAAAGGCCGCATCCCCTGGATGCGGCCTTTGTCTCGTTTACTTCGTTCCTTTGTCCCCGCCCCTAGAACGGGTTGAGCTTGCCGAGCCCCTTCTTCTTCTTTTTCTTGCTCGACGACTCCTCGTCCAGGTCCGCCTTGGTCTTCTTCCGTTTCTCGCTCGCGGCGGTCTGTGTCTGCCCGGTGCCCTGGCGGATGCTGTTGATTTGATCCGGAGCTTCTGCCGGCTTCTCAACCGCCGGCAAACTTGAATCAGTCGGTCCCACGGACTTCACCAGTGGGCTTCCGTTTCCGTTTCCTGCTGCGGGTGCTTCGTTTCCGCTTCCATCAGCCGGCGTAGCAGCGGCCTCGCCATTGGGAGCGTTCACAATCGAAACACCTACCCCGGTCCCACCCGCAGGAGCCGTCATCTGCAGAGGAGCAGTCGAGGGAGTATCGCTGCGCGGGGGCTCATTAGGCCCGGTCGGCTTCACGGCTGCCGGCTCGGCGCCTACGCCGTTGGCCTTTGCGGCCTCTTCAAACAGGCGAGCATTGTCCTTGTTGACTTCCGGCGCAATGGTTCGCTTTGGATCGTCCAGTGAGGGCTCGCCAACGTGCGCGGACTGCACAACGGTCGGACCGTGCTTTACGACACCAAGAATGTTGTCGGTGAAGCGGAGTGGCCGTTGGCTCTTCTGTTCCGCGTCGCTCTCTGCCACCGCGGCATCGGTCGGCTCGGGAACCGGCCGGTTCATCGCCACCAGCCGGTCTCGTGCGTCTTCCACATGAGGGGCCATCGGATAGCGGGTGATCACCTTCGCGTAGGCTGCGGCCGCCTTGTCTTCAAACAGCGTATGGAGGCGCTCACGAACATCACCCTTCAGTCCCGGCGCCGCCTGGGTCATGCGCGCTTCTCCCGCATAGGCATCGCCGATTGCCAGCAGTGCCTGGTCGCTCTTGGAGTAGAGAGGGTAGGTGTCTACAACTGTCTGGAGCCGGGCAATCGCCGCAGGGTAGTTGTCTTTGGCCTCGTAGTAGATCCCGATCTGGGTTTCACGCTCGGCCATAACCTCCTGCACGTCCCTCAGCTTCTGCTTCGCCCGCGGAATCAGTGGAGAATCCGGGAACATATTGATCATGTTCCGGTATTCCTTCTCCGCGTTCTCGGCATTATTGAAGTCCCGGTCAGGCTTCTCCATCTGCTGGTAGTAGATGTCGCCCACCTTCATCTGCGCTTCGGCGGCCTCCGGCGCATTGGGGAAGAACGTGATGAAGTCCTTGTACTCAGCTTCAGCCTGCGTCAGGGCGGCGGTACCGCCTTCTTTGAACCAGGTATCGCCCACCGCAAGCTTGGCTCGCATCCGGAACTCGGAGTCCGGGTAGGTGTTGAGCATGGTCTGCAGATCAAGACGCGCAACGTCGAAGCGCCCCTTCTTCATCGCGATCATCGCTTTATCGAAGAGCTCCTTGTCAGGCTGCTTCGACTTCACATTGCCCAGCGGGTTCGCGCTTAAATCCTGATTTTTCTTGTGCTTGGGCTGCTTGTCCCTCTTGGCCTCGGCCGTGACTCCCGATAGCACCAGCGAAGCCAGCGCCAACGCAGCAATGTTTCTCGACAACAGGTTCATACCACCTCAAAAGTGCGGCAGGGGGAAGCTGCCGCTGTTACTTGATTCTCAATACGTACTCGCCACCTAATCGCTGGCAGCCTTGCGCGCCGCCTCCAGCAGGGCGCGGGCGTCGCGTTCAGCGTTACCCTCGCCGAATACCGCGTTCCCTGCAACCAATAGCTCCGCTCCTGCTTGGACGACCCGGGCAACCGTGTCGTGAGCCACCCCGCCATCCACCTCGATTTTAAATGCCAGCCCCATTTCCTGCCTCAGCTGGGCCAACCGGCGAATCTTGTCCAGAGCAAAGGGGATAAACTCCTGCCCCCCAAACCCCGGATTCACGCTCATGATCAGCACATGATGCACCATGGGCAGAATGTCGCGAATCAGCTCCACCCGCGTTGCCGGATTCAGCACGACCGCCGGCTGCATTCCATGGTGAGCAATCAGCTGCAGAGTCCTGTGCAGATGCCGACACGCCTCGTAGTGGACGCTTACCCAGTTGGCGCCCGCCTCCGCAAAGGCCGGAATGTACTCATCCGGATTCTCGATCATCAGGTGGCAATCGAGCGGAAGCTCTGTCGCCTTGCGCAGGCTCTTCACCACGGGCGGCCCAATGGTGATGTTGGGGACAAAATGCCCGTCCATGACGTCCACATGGATGACCGTCCCACCGCCGCGCTCGGCCGCGGCTACTTCGTCTGCCAGCCTTGCAAAATCCGCAGACAAAATGGATGGAAGCAACTGAACCATGCGACTTTGATGCAATCCTCTCGGGCAGGATGTGTCCCCAGAAGTGTATCAGTCAAACATGTGCAAGGAGCTTCGTTTCACCTGCTTTTGACGGTCGCGTTCCATCGCTTTCAGCAGGATCCGGCTCCGCGCGCGCATCGCCGGAGTTCCCGAGCGCCCCGCCATCCGAAGAAGATCAACCACGTCCGGAAGCGACTCAGGATCCTGCCGCGTCAGGTCCGCCATCCCATGCAGCGCGGTCGTCTTCACGATCGAACTCGGATCATCCAGCCACGTATTCAGAACCCCCGCAACACGGCGGCATTCGGCAACGGTCAGCTTCAGGCGCGGAATCGTGAGTGCCAGGTTCCAGCGAACCTTCTTCTCAGTCGTCTCCGCGATAAGTCCCAGCAGCGTCTCCTTCCAGTGCTGCGCCTGGTGAGGCCGGTCGCGGGTGATGCGCTCCAGAGCATCGGCAGCGCGACTGGCAATACCGGGATCGTCATCAAACAGGCACTCGACCAGTTGGGCCACTTTGCCCGGCTTCCCTTCGATCAACTCCACCACTTCCCAGACCCGCCCCGCATCGAGGCGCTTGCCGGGAACCAGCATCTGTCGAATCGTTTCTCCTGCTGTCATGAGATCGCCGCAATTCTCTCACTGTGCGTTGGGCGCAGCTAGCTTCTTCGCAGCCACCCGTCCCGTCGCCCGCAGCAGAGCGCGCAACGGCCAATGCCCCTCACCATCCGGGAACACGATCTCACCCTCTCGCTTCACCTCTGGCCGGTAGTACCAGCGCTTAAGCAGCGCCAGATGCCCCTGCCGAACCGTCCCATTCGGCGCATCCCCCGGTTGCCCCAGATCCTCGAGCACTGCCTCCATCCGCGCCTCCAGCATCGTCCTCGGCACCTTTACCTGAACTCCTGGTCTCTGATCTCTGATCTCTGAAGCTTGTCCACTGTCCACTGTCCACTGTTCACTGTTAACTGCCTCTTCCGGCACCGCCTCCACCGCCATCGGCTGCGCGAACAGCGAGCTCGACCCCGACTGCTCGTTTTGGATCCGCATGCCAAGAATCGAGAACGGAACTGGCCCCCGCAATCGGCCCTCTTCATACAGAAACACCATCACCTCATCGGGATTCGCGGAGGCCTGAACGATCGTGGCCCGCAATCTGCTCATGGGATGAACCAGCTCCGGAGCCAGCGCTCGAACGGCTTCTACCTTCTGCACCTGCCCATGCAGAGCCGCGGCTTCCTCGAAATTCAGATCCTCCGAGGCTTTTTCGCGCTCGGCTCGCAGCACGACGAGCTTGCTCTCTCCGCGCGTTGCCAGAAATTCCTGCACTGCGTCGGACTCCTCGGCGTAGCGTTCGTCGCTGCAGCCCTTATAGCAAGGAGCAAGACACATCTTCATCTCGCTGTAGACGCAACCGGGATGGCTCGGATCGGGATGGAGATCATCCGTGCAGCGCCGAAGCAGAAACAGCTTCAGCATCTCGTCCGCGAACCGTTCCGCAGCTGCGCGCGACGCAAACGGACCATATGCCCAGTCCGCTTCCCGCTGGCTCGGCTTGTGCGTCACCGTGACGCGCGGATAGGGATTGCTCCCCAGAAACCGAACAAACGCCGGCGCGCGAAGATGCATTCTCTCCAGCGCCTTCCCGCCATATACCTCTTCCAGCAGGGAGAACTGAGTCAGCAGCGATTCAAAGTCCGAACCCGTCAGATGATAGGCGATCCGGCGAACCCGCCCTGCCAGTTGCAGCCGCCGCGGATGCTTCGCCGAGGGCTGCAGCAATCGCTCCAGCCGCCCCCGCAGGTTCGGCGTCCGCCCGATGTAAGGCTCATCTTTTTCTCCTGCGCCATAAAGCGCAAAGACCGCCGGCGACTGCGGCAGTTGCGATAGCGCAGCCTTCGCATCCGAAGGATCAAACGCAATACTCCGCATCGGGTTTTCGATTGAGTCTTTCAAACTCCGCCCTGCAAGAACATCGCCAACTTGCTAACTTGCGAACGCGCGAAGCGCGGCTAACCCGCCAAGTCCTGAACACCGCCATCTAGAGTCCGCATTCCGTCCAGCCTTCGGGCCACCGCGCTAACTCCGCCAACACGCGCGCAAGCGCGGCTAACTCCGCTAGCCCCGCCACTCCCCTCACGCCCCCGCAATTGTCATCCCATCGATCCGCAATGTCGGCGACGTCACCGACCCGCGAAACACTAGGTCATTCCCAATCGCAGTGATGTTCTTCAGCATCTCTCCGAGGTTGCCGGCAATCGTGATCTCCTCCACTGCATGCGTCAGCTGCCCGTTCTCGATCCACAGTCCCGCTGCTCCGCGTGAGTAGTCCCCGGTCACGATATTGGTCCCGAAGCCCATCAGGCTCGTCACATAGAGGCCCGCCTTCACCTCGCCAAGAATCTGCTCCGGAGTTTGCGTTCCCGCCTCGAGGTAAAGATTCCCGGGACCAATGCCCGGAGCCCCGGCCAGCCCCCGCGACGCATTGTGCGTGGACTTCATACCCAGCTTCCGAGCAGCATACGTATTCAGCATGTAGTTGCGCAGCACGCCATTCTCCAGCACAACTGTGCGCCGGGACGGCAGCCCTTCCCCATCGAACGGCGAAGTACCATATCCGCCGACACCCGTGGGCAGCAGCATCGTGTTGTCGTCGATAACATTCAGCGTTGAAGCTCCAATCTGCTCGCCCAGTTTGCCGGCGAGGAACGATGCCTGACGCCAGATCGCATCCCCTGATGCAGCTTCGAACACTGACCCGATCAGCGACCGCGCCACCTCCGGCGCAAAAACGATCGGCACCCGCTGCGTGGGAACACGCCGAGCCCCCAGCCTCCGAATCGTCCGCCGTGCAGCTTCAGCTCCCACCGACTCGGGTGAATCGAGATCGCGCATCCGCCGCGCACTCGACCACCATCCGTCCCGCTGCATGTGCCCGTTCTCGTCCGCCGCGAGCGGCGCTGCCGACACTCCCGCATAGCTCGATCGGTAGCTCCCCACAAATCCCCGCGAGTTCGCTAGTACCTTCATCCCCGTCGCTGCGTCGAAGCTTCCCCCATCCGAATTCGTGATCCGCTTATCAGCGCCCATCGCCGCCGCTTCAGCTCGACGGGCAAACTCGATCCGCTCCGGTCCCGGCAGCGAATAGACATCGTCGTAGTAGAGATGAAGATCATCCTTGATTGCGCCGAATTCCTCCGCCTCCGGCAACCCGACGAAAGGATCCTCCTCCGTCACCTTCGCCAGCGCGATCGCGCCCTCAACCACCTGCCGAATGCCGTCCGCAGTCAGATCGCTGGTCGAAGCCGATGCCGTGCGTTTGCCGAGATAGACGCGAAGCCCCAGCGCGCGTGAGCCGGAGTCCTTCAGCGTCTCCACTTCGCCCATGCGTACATTCACGCTGAACTCATCCCCCTCCCGCACAATTACTTCGGCGTCCGTCGCCCCGGCCTTGATAGCTTGTGCGACAACATCAGCTGCAAGAGATTCGAAATCCACGGCGGGGACGGCTTGGAGCGTAACTGCATCGGACATGCGTCAACCTTAACAAACTGCGCGATAACGCTGCATCTTTGCCAGTCGCGTGTGTCCGATATCGCGGATCACAACAACACTCCGGCCGGTTTGGTATGTTGATCAGTTCTGCTGAGAGGCATCATGAACTTCTTTTTCTCGCGTTGGACCGTCGCCCTACTTCTCGCAGTTGAGATCTCGATCGCAACCGCCCAGAAGAAGATGGATCCTGCCCTGCTTGCAAAGGCCAAAGCCGGCGATCCGCAGGCACAACTCGCCATTGGAGAGGCCTACGCCTCCGGCATCCTTGTCGCCCAGGACTACACGCAAGCGGCACTCTGGCTGCAAAAGGCCGCCGATCACGGCCTCGCTCAAGCGCAGGACCACCTGGGCAGGTTCTACGAAACCGGAACAGGCGTGCCGCAAGATGATGCAAAAGCTGCGCTCTGGTACCGCCGTGCTGCCGATCAGAATCTAGCTTCCGCACAATTGCATCTTGGGCTTCTCTACCAGCGCGGCATCGGTGTTCCCAGAAGTGCGGAGCAGGCTGCAGGCTTGTATCGCAAAGCGGCGTTGCAGGGCCTTGCTGAGGCTGAGTACAACCTTGGAACTCTTTACGAACGAGGTCTCGGGGTTCCGCAGGACTATGCGCAGGCTGCGGACCTTTATCGGCGAGCCGCCGACAAGGGTGACGCCGAAGCGGAATTCAACCTCGGCATTCTGTACGACAACGGCACCGGCGTGTCCAAAAACTACATGGCCGCTGCCAGTTGGTATGAGAGGGCCGCAAAACAGGGACTACCCCGGGCGCAGTTCAACCTCGGGTCCATGTACGCCAATGGGCAGGGAACCCCCGTGAATCTGCCGGAGGCCTATTTCTGGCTCGCATTGTCCGCGAAAACGTGGAGCGGTTCACACCAGGAGGAGGCGGCGCACGCTCGTGACCTCGTTGCGCAGCATATGAGCGCGTCAGAGCTTGAAGCAGCCAAACAACGTGTGGACAAATGGCTCATTGCCCACTGACGGCGAGGGCCGGAATCAGCGTCCGGTTCCGCCCACCGTCATCCGATCCAACTTGATCGTCGGCATGCCCACACCCACCGGAACGCTCTGCCCATCTTTCCCGCAGGTTCCGATCCCCTCATCCAGCCGCAGATCGTTCCCCACCATCGACACATACTTCAGCGCCTCCGGCCCGTTCCCGATCAACGTTGCATCCTTTACCGGCGCTGTGATCTTCCCGTCTTCGATCAGGTAAGCCTCTGACGCCGAGAAGACGAATTTCCCGTTGGTGATATCCACCTGCCCGCCGCCAAAGTTCACGGCGTAGAGCCCGTGTTTTACCGAGCGCAGGATGTCCTCCGGATCGTCCTCGCCCGCCAGCATGTAGGTGTTTGTCATCCGCGGCATGGGAATGCAGTGATAGCTCTCGCGCCTTCCCGACCCCGTATTCGCCGCACCCGTCAGCCGCGCCGAAAGCTTATCCGTCAGATAGCCCTTCAGCACGCCGTTCTCGATCAGCACCGTCTCCTGCGTCGGCGAACCTTCATCGTCCACATTCAGCGACCCTCGCCGGCCCTGCATGGTGCCGTTATCGACTACCGTAACCTTGGAACTCGCTACCGGACGCCCGATCAGCCCCGAAAACGCCGAAGTTCCCTTGCGGTTGAAATCGGCCTCAAGCCCATGACCTACAGCTTCGTGCAGCAGGATTCCCGGCCACCCCGGCCCCAGAACCACCTGCATCTCGCCCGCCGGAGCCGGAATCGCTCCAAGCTGAAGAATCGCTCCTCGAGCCGCCTCTTGCGCCAGATGCTCCGGGCTCTTTGAACCCGCGAACTGTTCCAGCCCTGCGCGCCCGCCGCCTCCCGCCGAGCCCTTGGTTGTTGTCGGCCCGTCCTTCGCAATGACAAATACATTCATCCGGCAGAGAGGCTGTGTGTCGCTCGCGATCGATCCATCCGAACCTGCCACCAGGATGCGCCGCAACTCCTCGCTGTATCCCGCGCGAACTTGCACAATGCGATTGTCAAAACTTCTCGCCGCCCGGTCTGCGCGCAGAATCAGCTCCAGCCGTGCTGCCAGATCCAGATCGAACCCACCCAGCGGAACGGGGTAGAGATCGCCCGACTTGGTCTCAGTAAATCCCTGAATCGGCTGCTTCGCCGGCCCCGAGGCAATCAGCGCCGCCGTCTTCGCCGCGTGCAATAGCCTGTCGGCATTCAGGTTATCCGTGTAGGCATAGCCGGTCCGCTCGCCTGAAATCACCCGGATCCCGCACCCCGCGCTTGTTCCCGTACTGGCCGACTTCACGATCTGCTCATCCACCCCGAGCGACGTTGAGGTCACCGACTCAAAGTACAGGTCGGCGTAATCGCCACCCGCCGAAAGCGCCTCACCCAGGCACCGCTCCAGCAGCCGCTCCGTAATCCCAAATTTCTCGAAAAAGTATTTCCTGTGTCCCGTCAACCTTCGACCTCGCTGTCTATCAGGATTCCACGCTCATCCGCTGGTGTCCAATCGTGTCCACGTTCCAGCACACCCAATCCTCCGTGTGTAAACCCACGAGTCTCGCATTTCAGAGAACTTGAAGTCTCAGCGGGCTGGCGATGTGCATTCGTGCAGTTCCATCAAAAAAGCTTCACATTAGTTTGATCACACTGCGGAGACTCTCAAGAAATCTTCTATTGAGCAATCCATTTCGAAAATGCTCGCGTTCCTACTTTGACCGAAAAGCACAACGCCCGACAGTGCAGACCGGCAAAGGAGGCCTCAAACGTGAAAAAGCTCCCTAGGCTCTTCACGGAAGATCTATCGCGGCGTAAGTTTCTCGCGGGAGCCGGAATGACGGCTGCCGTGGCAGCTGCCGCAGGTTGTGGCGGAAAAAGCCATACAAACCCAAATCCGACCCCTACACCTACCCCTACGATTAGTGACGCTGACATTCTGAATTTTGCCCTTAATCTTGAGTACCTTGAGGCCGAGTTCTACCTCCGAGCTGCCACTGGCTCAGGATTGTCGAGCGCTGACGCCGGATCGAGCGCGGGCGATGTGACCGGCGGCGCCGCAATCTCTTTCAAAACGCCGGCCATCCAGCAATACGCACAGGAGATTGCAAATCACGAGCAAGAGCACGTTCGCTTTCTGCGGAAAGCGCTCGGCTCTGCCGCAGTAAGCCGTCCTGCGATTGACCTGACAAACAGCTTCAATGCAGCGGCGATGGCTGCAGGAATTGGCTCTTCGTTCAACCCCTTCGCCGATGAGAACAGTTTTCTGGTGGGAGCATTCGTATTCGAGGATGTCGGCGTCACCGCATATCACGGAGCGGCTGGCTTGCTAAGCGATAAGAACAACCTGGCTGCTGCCGCCGGGATTCTTGCGACCGAGGCATATCATGCGGGGACGATCCGCACGCTGATCTCGCAACTCGGCGATCCCTACCTGACTTACGCGAACAAGATCTCAGCGCTTCGGGCCTCGGCCGGCGGAGGTGCCGAGACAATGCTCGATGGCTCGCACATAGTTGCTGCCGATTCCAACTCCATTTCCTACGACCGAACGACTGACCAGGTGCTGCATATCGTGTACTTGAGCGCATCAGCGGGCGTAGCCAGCAAGGGCGGATTTTTCCCCAACGGCCTCAACGGAACCATCAAAGCTTCGGCTTCCTAGAAGGAGGAGAATTCATGGAAAGCTTCGAAAGTAAGAGCACAGGTATCGAGCAACCCCAGGAAAGCCGATCGCGCCGGTCAGCACTCCTTTTCGGAGGAGCAGCATTGGCGGGCCTGGCCATGGGATCACGGGCATTCGCTCAGTCTTCGGCCCCTACAGATGCTGACATCCTTAACTTCGTTTTGAATCTAGAGTTCCTCGAGGCGCAGTTCTACACTCTTGCGACTACGGGGATGACCCTGGATCAGGCTGGCATGTCTACAAAAAGCGGCAGCGGCACCGCGGGCGGCATGGTGACTGTGAAAGCTAACCCGAAGGTCGCTTTCACCACACCTTCGCTTCAGCAGTTTGCCTCCGAAGTTGCTCTGGACGAGCAGAACCACGTCAAGTTCCTCCAAACAGCCCTGGGAGCCAGCGCTGTAGGGATGCCGGACATCGACCTTATGAACAGCTTCAATGCTTTGGCAAGCGCAGCAGGCCTTGGTGCGACGTTCGACCCGTTCGCAAATGAGACCAATTTTCTACTGGGTGCGTTCATCTTCGAAGACGTCGGGGTGACCGCTTACCAGGGCGCCGCTGGACTGATCAGCAGCAAGACATACCTGGATAAGGCGGTAGGTATTCACAATGTCGAGGCATATCATGCGGCGGGTATTCGCACCCGCATTTTCCAGGCAGGAGCGATGGCACAGTCCGCTTCGCAGGCAATCGCGGCTACTCGCGCGAAGCTCGATGGAACAAATACGGACGACGTAGGAGTCGGCGTGAACGGCAGCGCCTCAACCATTGTCGATTGCGACAGCAACGGGATGACGTTCGCGCGAAATACAACTCAGGTGCTCAGCGTGGTGTATGGAGGTGGTGCTGCGGGGAAGGGGGGTGCTTTCTTCCCCTCAGCGATGAACGGCACGGTTCGGTAATTCTCAATCGGAGGGGCCTGACTACTCGTGGTCTCCAGTCAGGCCCGATGCACCATCCGGATAGAGAACTCAAGATCGTGAAGCTCTACTGGCCGCTCTCAGCGCAAAGACGCGCTGTCGAAAGTAACGTCTGTGACTCTACTGCGCGATGCTCTCGGTAGATCCAGCGCTTTCGCCACTTTACGCCTCATGGGACATCTCGGCCCCTCAAATGAATCGTTTCCTCACTTGATTCGTCAGCTCTCCGGTGATGTTTTCACAATCTGCGTCGTGCTACATTCAGGCCATGAAAAAGATCATCGCCGCAGCTCTGCTGGTTATGGTGTTTGCTGCCCCGGCCTTTGCCGCTACGCATCACCGTCACCACCACCGTCATCACGTCCATCGCAAGGCCTAGTCTCGCAGCCCGCACTCCAGGCGCCTGCCTTGCCGCACTTACCTCACTCGAACGATTGGCCCATCTCCAGTGTGGGCCAGTCCTGCTCTCCGCTCAGGCGTTGTGAAGCGGATGCGCTGGTGACCTCCGATACTATCGCCGCCCTTCATCTCGTGCTACATTCCAGCCATGAAGAGATTTGCAATCGCCGTGCTGTTGCTGGCGGTGTGCGCCGCTACTCCGGCCTTTGCCCGGCATAAGAAACCGCACAAAGATCCGCGCGTGGTCGACCATCCCAAGACCGCTCACGAAAAGAACCCGCACCTGAAGCAGATTCAGAAACATAAAGTTCCTAAGCACAACACCGGCCACTAGACCCGCTGGATCAAGCTCGAAATGCCAGACTTGGACGATCTCCGCTATCCCATCGGCCGATTCACTCCGCCCACCTCGTCGGAACCCGCAGCACGTTCCGAACAGATCTCCGTCCTGCGGATGCTCCCCGGCAACCTCCAGGCCGCACTCAGCGGACTCAACCACACGCAACTGGACACACCTTATCGTGACGGTGGCTGGACCGTTCGCCAGCTCGTCCACCACATCGCCGACAGTCACGCGAACGCCTACGTCCGCACCAAACTCGCGCTCACAGAAGATTGGCCCACGATCAAGCCGTACGATGAGGCCGCATGGGCTCGCCTCGCTGACAGCCAGCTGCCGATCGACGGTTCTCTGGCCATGATCTCCGCTCTCCACGAGCGCTGGGTTGCCCTGCTCGAGTCGCTCTCCGAAGCAGACTTTCGCCGCGGCTACAATCATCCGGAACTCGGCAAACAGGAACTCAACACTGTCTTGGCTTTGTATGCTTGGCACTCGCGGCATCACACAGCGCATATCACCGCTCTGCGATCCAGGATGTGCTGGTAGACCTTGGTCTCGTCGTCGGGCTCTGCAACAACGACCGCTGCCGCACTCGCTGAAACCCTCGAAGACTATCTCGCTTGCCATCCTGCTGCCGCCCTTCTTGAAGACGGTCGGGTCCTCTTCGACTTGCGCCTCGCAAAATACTCAATCGCCGAATCGCACGGCCGATGTCTTTTTCAGATCTGGAGCGACGAACGCAATCTGGTTCGGACGGTGGTCGAAGTCCAGAACCGCCCCCATTCTCTTCGCCTGTTAACCCGCCGAATGGGAATATCCAAACCGCAAGCACTCGAACTTGTCGGTTCCGCTGATCGTCGCACGCCAACCGTTCGAGACTCGGCTCGACGCAACTACCAGCGCCTCGTTGAACGGTTCTCTCCCGCAAGTTCCTGGGCGCAAAAGTCGATGGGTTCCGCTCTGCAATGGATCTGGAGCACAGCTTCGGTCCAGCATACGTCCGCGGTCGTCTCCTCCGCGGCCCCTCTGCGGATGCAGTAATCGGAGTCAGCCAGTCCGAGTCGCCTGCGACGATCGACGGCATCCTCACCCTCGGCATTCTATGGCTCGATTACTGCCGCGCCAAGGCAGATACGCGGCGCCACTCCGGCGGACTCAGCGTCATCGTGCCTTCCGGCACCTGGCGCAGCACGGCAGAGCGGATGGCATGGTTGAACCACAGCGCGGCTGAGTTTCATCTCTACGCCCTCGACGAGCGCTCCGAAGAACTGGAAGAGATCGATTTCGCCGACTCCGGCAATCAGACGCCGCGTCTTGTTCACGCTTTTTCTTCCCAGGCAGCCCTCGAACGTTGTGAAACCTCGGTTCGCAGGATCATGGAACTCCTCCCCGTCGGCGCCAATTCAAATGTCGAGATTCGCCCTCGCTCTTCTGCTGAAGTCTCTCTTCTACTGCACGGGCTCGAATTTGCGCGGGTACGTTATGCGCCATCGGCGAACTCCTTTGCCCATCAGCAGGAGATCACCTTCGGCGCCGGCCCTAACGAGACTCCATTGACAGACGAAACGGAAGACCTCTGTCGCGAACTCTGTGTGCGCCTCTTCGCCAGCCGTCATGGGCAAGGAACGTACAGCGACCCATTGTTCCGGATGCAGCCCGAACGCTGGCTGGAGTCTCAGCTACGTGCCGGACTCGCCGAATTGCTGCCGTTTCTGCGAGACGATATGGTCTACTCGCAGGTTCCAGCCGTCTCCGCCGGCGACCGCGGGATGCTCGATCTCCTCACCCTCGATCGAAACGGCCGGCTGTGTGTCATCGAGCTCAAGGCCGACGAAGATCTGCAGTTGCCCATGCAGGCGCTCGACTACTGGATTCGCGTCCGCGCCCTCAATTCCGACCGGCATCGTACGCCAGTGCGCGACCGCGCTCTCTCAGCTTTCGAACGCGAAGGCTATTTCCCCGGCGCCGAGATCTCAGAACTTGCCCCGCGCCTGCTGCTCATCGCTCCGGCTCTTCGCATTCATCCTGCAAATATTCCGGTGCTCCGGTATTTCTCGCCCGAAGATTGGGAACTCATCGCTCTCAGCGAGCACTGGCGCAACGAACTCAAGATCGTCTTCCGCAAACAAGCCCCCACCACCGGAATCCTGGCACGTTAGCTCGCCGCGCCGGTACTGGCCGAAGCTACGCCCGCACCCGCACACTCCTCCAGATCCGCCAGGAGCGCATTAATGCGGCGACGATCCGAGTCCCATGCAAACATGATTCGCGCTGCGCCCCCAATGAAGGTGTAGAACCTCCACCCGCGCCCCCTTAGCCCGTCCAGAACCTCTTCCGGCGCATTCAGAAAGACAGTGTTGGCGTCCACCTCCGAGACGACCTCCACATCTCCCATCTGCCTCACACGATCCGCAAAATACCGCGCGCACTCGTTTGCATGACGGGCATTCTTCAGCCACGCGCCGCTCTCCAGCATCCCAACCCAGGGAGCCGCGAGAAAACGCATCTTCGACGCAAGCTGCCCCGCCTGCTTGCAGCGGTAATCAAAATCGACAGCAAGCTTCTTGTCGAAGAAGATCACCGCCTCCCCCACGGCCATCCCGTTCTTTGTCCCGCCAAAGCAAAGTACATCAACGCCGCTCTTCCAGCTCAGTTCAGCAGGGGAGCAGCCCAGGCTTGCGCATGCATTCGCAAACCTCGCCCCGTCCATATGCAGAGACAAGCCGTGCTCCTTGCATGCAGCCGAGATTGCCCGCAACTCCGCCAGCGAGTACACACGCCCCGTTTCGGTCGGCTGCGTAATCGTCACAACCCGCGGTTTCGGATAATGAATGTCCTGTCGCTTTGTGGCCAGTTCACCAATGGACGCAGGCGTCAGCTTTCCATCGACAGCAGGCGCGACCAGTAGCTTCGATCCATTCGAAAAGAACTCCGGAGCGCCGCACTCATCCGTCTCTACATGCGAAGCATCGCAGCAGATCACGCCGTGATAGGACTGGCAGAGCGACGCCAGCGCCAGTGAGTTTGCCGCGGTCCCATTGAAAACGAAGAATACCTCGCACTCCGTCTCGAACAAATCGCGGAAAGCATTCGCCGCTCGCGTCGTCCACGGATCATCGCCATAAGCCGTCGCATGACCCTGATTGGCCTCGGCCAAAGCGGCCCACGCATCCGGGCAAATTCCTGCATAGTTGTCGCTGGCAAACTGTTGCGCAAGATCGTCCAAGCTCTACCCCATCCCTGACCGGATCCCTGGTCACTATCCATGATAAAAGTTGCGCGATTCTCCGGTTTCACCCAGGTTCTCTTCACCTTTCGAACCGGAATTGAACCGTTTCTGGTTCAACCGCAGCCCCGGATCCAATCAATCAAACTTATGTACCGTTTTTCCGCAAAAAATTGCCATTCCCACGAACATTGCGAAGTGATATAAATCACATATTTCCAGAACAAGTAGCGGGAGAATCGCTTTATCCGCTAGTGAGCAACGAGTTTTAAGGTCCTGAAGGGGTCAACGAGAGTCCGCTAATCGTGGAGCCTCCAGGCGGGAGTTTTCCGTCGTGCATACGCAGACCGTCTTCAATTTTCGTCCTATGTCGGCAGCATCGCCTCGCGTTTCCCGCGAACCGTCTGCTGGTTCCAGCAACAACGTAGTTTCCATCTGCGAATCGCCGTCGTTTATCCACGTAATTGAAAACGAAACCCCTGAATCGAAACGCGATGCGCTCGCATGCGCCCGCGGCATACGCGCAGCGTTCGTCCTCGAAGGCGGCTTGGGACTGGCCATCTATGCCCTTTGGCACTTCCGCCACGTCCTCGTCGCCATTCATTTAGCCCACTGATTCCAGCAAGTCGCACCCGCAGAGCGCAGGGCAGGCCGCTGAAGCTACTTCTTCAGCGGCCTTCTTGCAAAGTAGTAAAGCGCATACCCCAGCAGCCCAAAGGCAATCACCGATACCCAGGTGTTATCCAGGATCGTTCCTCTTGGGAAATTCAGGATGTCGCGATTCTCCATGTAAGTCGCTTCCACAGCCTTCAGCGCCACGCCAATCAGTCCGGCAATGCCCCCCGCCGCAATCAATCCCGATGCGAACAGCGAACCCGAAGAGATGTCACTCTCCGCCTCGGCATCTCCGGCTCGTGCCGCCGCCCGGTCCACCATCCACCGCACCACTCCGCCCACAAAAATCGGCAGCGTCGTTCCAATCGGCAGATATGCCCCCACCGCGAATGTCAGAGATCGAATGCCCAGCAGTTCAACCGCAATCACCAGCGAAACGCCCAGCAACACCAGCCCCCACGGCAGTTTCCTGCTCAGGATGCCGTTGATCACCGTCGCCATTAGCCGCGCCTGCGGTGCAGGGGCGCTGGCGCTTCCAATCCCCTGGATCCAGTGCACCTCGATCTTCCCCGTCGCCGGCGAGTAGAGGTACTTACCATCCTGCAGTTCCGTCGACCCAATCGCATTCAGCAGAACGTATTCCGAAGTCTGGTGTGCCACGGTCGTCTTGTCTGCCTGCACCACCCGGATCTCGGCAGGCAAGTGCTTCTTGTCCTGCTCAATCGACACCCCGGCGTGTGCTGCCCGAATGTCCCAGGCCTGCGGAGACGCATGGAACTCCTGCAGCCCCGTGTTCATCAGGTTCAGCGTCGACCCAATCACGATGGTTGAGACAACCACCCCGATCATCAGCGCAATCTGCTGCAGCCTCGGCGTCGACCCCACAATGTACCCGGTCTTCAGATCCTGCGAAGTGTCTCCCGAATTCGACGCCGCGATACACACCACGCCGCCAATCGTGATCGCCAGTGCGCCATACGCCGGAGCCGTCCACCCCTGCACCAGAAACACCGCTGCCGTCGCCATCAGCGTCGCGATCGTCATCCCTGAAACCGGGCTCGCCGACGACCCCACCAGGCCCACAATCCGCGAACTCACCGTCACGAACAAAAAGCCGAACACAACCACCAGCAGCGCCGCCGCCAGGTTCGCTCCCCATCCGACGAACGCCCCCGGAACCGGCTTGAACTGGAGGAAGATGAACATGCATGCCACGATCAACAGCGAGCCAATAATCACCACGCTCATCGAAAGATCGTTCTCCGTCCGGATCGGCTTGGCCGCCTCCCCTTCTGAACCGCCTTTCATCGACTTCAACCCGGTCGTCAGCGCGCTCCAGATCGTCGGCACCGTCTTCAGCAGCGTGATCAAACCTGCCGCGGCAACCGCGCCCGCTCCCATTGGCTTGATGTATGCAGCCCACAAATCGCTCGGTCCCATTTGCGCAATCGGAACCTGCCCCGGATACACCGGCTGCGGCAGCGCCTTGCCGAAGAAGTAGATCAGCGGCATCACCACCAGCCACGAAAACACGCCGCCCGCGAAGATCACCCCGGCCACTCGCGTCCCGATGATGTATCCCACCCCAAGATACTCCGAAGTGGCGTCAGCATTGATGGCCGCGCCTTTCAGCACGTGCTGCGCGCCAAGATCCGGCTCGTATCCCGGAGAACCGGGCCATGCGCGAAACAGGTTCGCATTCTGAAAGAACGTATACAGCCCTCCCAGTCCCAGTCCCAGGAACACCCGGCTTGCCAGCGAACCGCCCTTCTCTCCCGCGATCAGCACATCGGCGCACGCCGTTCCCTCAGGGTAGGGAAGTGCTCCGTGCTCCTTCACAATCAGCTGCCGCCGCAGCGGGATCATGAACAGTACGCCGAGCCATCCGCCGATCAGCGCCAGCATGAAGATGCGCGAGTACTCGAGATCAAATCCCAGAAACACCAGCGCCGGCAGGGTAAAGATCACGCCTGAGGCGATCGACTGCCCCGCGTTTCCCGTCGTCTGAACGATGTTGTTTTCCAGAATCGACGCACGGCCGAAGGCCCGGAGAATACTGATCGAAAGAACCGAGATCGGTATGGAAGCCGCAACCGTGAGCCCCGCGCGCAGGCCAACGTACACCGTTACAGCGCCAAAGATGACGCCAAAGATCGAGCCCAGTAACAGCGCGCGCACCGTGAACTCCGGCGGATGCTGGTCGGGTGGAACAAATGATTGGAACTCGGCCACAGGAGCCTCCTGCTTCTTCAAAACGGACTACCGCAAAACCTGAAGCACGAGTTTAAGGCATTGACCCGGCGTTGCAATACCGCCTACATCACAGAGACAACAGACTTTCGAGCACACCCCTGCGCCTTCTCCGGTCATCACGCTGCAATCCATTGATCGGTCGCTTGCACCCTTTTGCATGCTTTGTACCTGCGCTGCTCGTTCGTCGCGCAGTTTCGCTCGATCAAACTGCCGATAAGCAAATCGCTCGGACTGCAGGAACCGCAACAACACGTTTGCTGGACAGGCGGCTTCAACGAAGGCGTCCTTTTCACGCGGCCCTCGGAGCCGCCGCAGAAAAACTCAAGCATGGGAGACGAGGTGGGACGAGGGCACCGCTCCGGTCGGCTCATACGCCCCGGCAAAGTAGAACCCCAGCTTTAGCCCCGCGGACTCGTCAAGCCCCGTCCGGAAACTTTCTCGCTAACTCCATATCCCCGCGACACATCCAGCACCTCCCCCACTGCACAATATTTCCCCCTTCTGGCGAACAATAGAACTCATAACCGAATCTGCATTTCCTGCAGCCTCATGAACCGGAGCACAACCGCAAAGGAGCCCCTAAGTCCCTGTGTTTGCCCTATTTTACAACCTAACTCTTTTATTCTCATCCACTTACAACCCTGCCCTGTCCCTAACCCGTTGAAAACAATCAATGCGCCCGGGGGGGTAGCTGATCAATCGTTTTTCTCTGATCTCTGCCCCCTGATCTCTGCCCCCTGATCTCTGATCTCTGTTCTCTGATCCCTGAACCTGTCTCTGTTCACTGTTCACTGTCGTCCTGAAAGGAACCACATGTATCGAGAATGTCGCCACATCAAAGAGGATGGTCGCCGCTGTCGCACCGGTGCTCTCAAGGGCAAGCCCTATTGCTACTTCCACATGAATCTCAAGCGCACGGTCCGCCGGCCTAGTATCGAGATCCCGCCGCTTGAAGATTCGACCTCCGTGCTACTCGGCATTGGACAGGTCATGCGCCTGCTTCGTCTCGACACCATGGACATGAAGCGCGCTGGACTCATGCTCTACGGCCTCCAGATCGCCTCCTCTGTCATCAAGCAGAGAGAGCAGGGCAAACCCGAGGACTACGTCCGCTCCGTCCACGACGAAGCTGGCAGTCCCATCGACTTTGCCGAAGCCCTCGTCCGGGAAACCCCCGCTCTCGCTTCCGAGTCCACCGTCTGCGAACCGCCCCAGGACTGCGCAAACTGCGAGCAGAAAGCCTCCTGCACTCGACTCTCACAAGCGTTCAATGAAGCCGCCGTGAAGGAGTCTCTACCCCTCGCAAACCCACAGGCGTCAGGGCACGACTTCAGTCGTGCCGAAAAGAAGCCAAAAAGAGACTGGGCTTTAGCCCCGCGTCCGCAAACCCAAACGCATCTCAAGCGCAAAGCAACAAACCCCTCGCAAACCCACAGGTGTCAGGGGCACGACTTCAGTCGTGCCGAAAAGAATCCAAAAAGCAATTGGGCTTCATCCCCTGCCTCCACAAGCCCTCACGCGTCTCAAGCGCATAGCGACAAGCCCCTCGCAAACCCACCAGTGTCAGGGCACGACTTCAGTCGTGCCGAAAGGAAGCCGAAAAGCGACTGGGCTTTAGCCCCTGTCTCCGAAGAGACATCCAGGGCCTCTGAATCAGACGCAATCATCAACGCGCGCATCAACCAACTCAGCTACTTGGCACGACCCGCCTCCAGCGCGTAGCTTAGGGTGCAGGCAAGTTCCTCGGGGTTCAAATGCAGACAAGTCTTTCTGAAAAACAGACGACCGCGGTAAATCCCGCGCTCGTCGCGGATAACCCTGTCAGGCGTCTCCTCTCGCTCGACGTGGTCCGCGGCATCACCATCGCCTTCATGATCATGGTGAACAACAACGGCGGTCCCGGTGCGTGGCACTTCATGAATCACGCCTTCTGGAATGGCCTCACTCCGACAGACCTGGTCTTCCCCACCTTCGTCTTCGTCGTCGGCGTCTCTGTTGTCTTCGCCACCGAGGCTCGCCTTGCCAAAGGAGCCGCTCGTTCCCAGCTCGCCAGGCACACCGTAATCCGCACCATCGTGCTCATCTTGTTCGGCATCATCGTCAATAGCTTTCCCTTCTTCCATCTCGCGCACATGCGCTTCTACGGCGTGCTCCAGAGGATCGCGGTCTGCTATCTCGTCGTCGGTCTCTTCTACCTCTGGGACCAGCGCGCCTCGACGAAATGGATGGCTCTCGCCGGCTGCCTCATCGGCTACTGGATACTCGTTCGCTGGGTTCCCATTCCCGGCGTAGGCACTCCCGGTCGCGACGTACCATTCATGGACATCAGCCAGAACCTCGTCTCATGGCTCGATCGCCACGTCTTCCCCTATCACCTCTACCTGGAATCGCCCGATCATAATCTCCGCGATCCCGAAGGCCTGCTCAGCGATCTGCCCGCCATTGGCACCGCGCTGATGGGGGTTCTCGCTGGCATCTGGCTTCGCTCGAAAAGATCGGTCAGCACTAAGACTGCCGGACTCGCTCTCGCATGTGTCGCCAGCCTTGCAGTTGGTTATCTCTGGTCCATGGAGTTCCCCCTCAACAAAAATATGTGGACCAGCTCGTTCGTCCTCGTCGCCGGCGGATACTCGCTCGCTCTCCTCACCTTCGCTCACTTCACCATCGAGCAGATGAATTGGCGAAAGGGCTGGACCTGGCCTTGGATCGTCTTCGGATCCAACGCCATCGCCGCTTACATGTTCAGCGAACTCGTTCCCGGTCTCCTCGAGATGATGAAGTTCACAGGCGCTGATGGACGACCGACAAATCCGTTGCGGTGGACGGCGATGCATACCGTGATGCGGATACCGAATCCGCACCTCGCAGCTTTCGGATATTCCGTGTCGTTTGCAGCCTTCTGTTTTATCCCTGTGTGGATCCTCTATAAGAAGAAAATTTTCCTCAAAGTGTAGCCAGACGACAACTCGCTCCATCGCTCGGTGTTTCCACGAAGGGCTATTCGACTTGGATAACCCTGAACGATTGTTGATCGTCTATTGGTAGATCAGGCTTTGTACGTTGAGCCTTGAAATCTCTTCTCCGGTCCGATGAGCCCGCGTGACCCGTCGTTCCCGGTTCGCCGAAGTTCCCCGCGTTTCTTCGGCAGGAGGTCGCGCCATGAGTGTGCCCGAGGAATCGCTCGCAAATTGTGCCTGCGCTGCTGGGCCTCGTACCACGCAGCGCATCGCATGGGACATCGCGGAACTGCTCATCGGCTTAGGTCTCATTCTCGCCGTAATCTGGACACCGCGTCCTCTTCAGCACTGGCTGTACGTCATCGCCTTCGGATGGTTCGCAGTTTCCATTACTTTAACGTTCGAAAGCTGGAAATCCATGGGCTGTTGTCTTGCCGGTTTCTGGCGCTCGTCCTGGATCGTCGGTCTTTCCTTTGTCTTGTCGGCAGTCGCAACATACTTCGCCGGTGCTTTTCACACCCTCCATCATCCAGGAGGACCATTTCAGTGGGTCAGAGTCTTCGGCGGATATGCGATCTGGGCGCTTTTCCAGCAGCTACTACTTCAGGGATATTTCCTTGCGCGCACTTTGCGTCTTATTCCTAATCCCAACCTCGCCGCTCTTCTCACCGCATCCGTCTTTGCGCTCGCTCATCTCCCGAATCCCGTCCTCACGCCGCTCACGCTTGTCTGGGGACTTGCCGCATGCCTTCTCTTTATTCACTCGCGCAATGTCTATCCACTCGCGATTGCTCACGCCGTCTTCGGAATCTGCATCGCCATTACCGTTCCTGCTTCCATCCTCCACAACATGCGCGTCGGACTTGGCTACATTCAATACGAGCCTCATCCGTACGAGCCTCATCCGTCTCACCTCAGCCAGAGCGACCATGTTGTATCCACCGAAGCATGGGTCAGCGCGGATGCGCCTACGCGCCGCTGAGCTCGCCACGCACGTCCGTAGAACACTCCCGCAATCGCGGCTATCAGCACATAGCGCCAGTTGAAGTGCACCGCGCGCTTGTTCCAATGCGCCAACCCGAAGATCACCGAAGTCAGCATTAGCGACAGCATCCTGCCAATCCCCCGCTCCAGCAGGTTCTGAAGCCATCCTCGAAAGAAGAGCTCCTCCGGAATAGCAATGAACAGGAACGTGAATACGAACGCCGCAATCGCCCGTAGCGGCGACGGAAAGACAGCATGAAAGTGCAGGAAACCAAGCCACAATCCCAGCGGCACTGCAATCACCGCATAGAGCGCGAATTCACCGAGCCCGCGAAGAACATCCTTCCGCGTAAGGCGCAAATCGAAGCCAACTCCATCCAGCCTTCGCACCACCAGAAACCCGAAGATTCCCGCATCCAGCAGCAACACCTTCCCGAGCGCGGCCAATCCTTGCGGCCAAGCAGGCTCAAGCCAGCGCAGATCCACCGCAAGCCCGAGCACCAGCAGGACAACGAAGTCGCGCCAGTTTCCACGTCGTCCTGCGTCTTCGCTCCGCGCCTGTTCCAGAACCAGCGCAATTCCGACAGGCAGCAGAGCGTAAACCAGCAGCCATTTCCAGTGAAATACTCCGAAGGATTTCGCCGTCAGCGTATAAGGAATGCACAAAAGCGCCGGAATGCAGATCCGAAGTACCTTCGGCAATCCGCGCGCCATCCTGTCCACAAATTGTGGCCAGAACGCAGCAACCAGCATCGGCGCAAGTAGAAGAACCGCAGCGACCACTGCTCCCGGTCGCAAACCCTCAGCGAAGTTCATGCGACTAGATCTGCGTCACTGTGGACGCTTTCACCGGCCGGAACAGCCAGGTCAGCAGCAGCGAGAAGAGCAGCGCACCGACCGTAAACTTCAGCCACACCGGCGCGTGCGAGGGCGAGAAGAATCCTTCCAGGCATCCAGCAACCACCAGCATCGGGATCACTCCTGATACCAGTCGAGATGCTTCGATCCCGCCTCGCGCAACCGACTCCTTCCAGCGATAGCCACCCGGAAACAGCATCGCCCTTCCAATGCGGAATCCAGCACCTCCCGCAATGATGATCGCCGGCAATTCCAGCGATCCATGCGGTACAACAAAGCTCCACAACGCAATCGACATCCCATACTGGTGACACGCCGCAGCAATCACGCCAAGCATCATGCCATTGTTAAAGAGCAGAAAGAACGTTCCGACCCCAAACACGATCCCGCCCGCGAACGTCAGAAAGCTCACAGACAGGTTGTTCGTCATGATGTGGCTTGTCTCCTGCGGCGCGACGCTCACAATCGACTCCGTCCACATCTTGTGCTGTTCCATGGTCGCAATCATCGCCGGACCAACGTAATGCCGCATGAACTCAGGCCGCGCGCTCGTCAAAGCAGCCCCCAGAATCCCCCAGGCAATGGAGACCAGTAACGAGGCCAGCACGTAGCCAAACTGCTTCTGGAAAATTGTCGGGTACTCGTCCTTGAGGAATCGGAACAGCGTCAGCCAGGTCGTCTTCTTGCGCGAGTAGATGATGTGGTGTGCCCGAGCCAGCAGCATGTTTACCTGCTCGGTGTAGGTCCGCGCAGTTTCGTCTCGCCGCAAGACCGAAAGATCGGCTGCGACCTGTCGATACAGCAAGGCCATCTCCTGCAATTCTGATCGCGAAAGGGATCCGATACCCTGCTGATCAGACCGCGTCAGCAGAAATGCAAGCCGTTCCCAATGGGGTCGACGCTTCGCGATCCACTGATTCGATAAAATGGGCGCCATGATACCGACTGATCCGGTTGCTCCGAGCGTTGTGGGTTCAGATCAGCTTAGCATTGAAACGCCTGAACTCGTCGCCATCCAGATGCCCATTGCCGGTATCGGCAGCCGCTTCATCGCGTTGCTCGTCGACTATCTCATCTGGATTCCGGGCATCCTCATCGTAGGACGCCTGTTCGCCTTCTTCCTTCCCAGTTTGAAAGCATTCAACAGCCTCTCGGAGCAGTGGGCCTTTGCTGTCTATCTCTTTCTCATTTTTCTATTCAACTGGGGTTATTTCACTCTCTTTGAAGCGTTCTGGAACGGCCGCACTCCCGGCAAGCGCGTTGCCCGCATTCGCGTCATTCAGCGGACAGGAAGGCCAATCGGGCTCTTCGAGTCAATGGCCCGCAACTTCATTCGCTACGTGGACCAGATCCCGTTTTTCTATGCGGTCGGAGCTATCGCAATCTTCGTGACCCGCGATCACCAGCGCCTCGGCGATCTCGCTGCTGGAACTCTGGTTGTACGCGATCGCATCGAAGATGCACCCAGCGGCAACAACGAAGCCACCCGGACCTTTACCGCCAATATCTTTACGCCTCCAATACCTACACCAGAGCCACACCACACCATCACTCTGCCGGATCACGCGGTCGCAAAGCTATCATCCGCCGACCTTCAGGTAATGGAAAGTTTCTTCGCGCGACGCCTCGACATGCCCTTGGACACACGCCAAGCACTGGCACGTCGTATAGCTTCGGCAGTCCAGGGCAAATCCGGTCTCGAACCTCCGGCAGACATTAGCGATGAGACTTTCCTTGAGGCAGTCGCGCGTCAACTTCGTGACGTAGCTCGGATGCAGCGATAGAGACTCACTGCAACTGGCTGAAGACAAAGCCGTGCTTGTCCGCTTTCGAGTGGCACGCGAAGCACGAGCTTCCCGTGTCCGTGATTGCGTTCTCTGTCTTCTGGTCGCCCATGAATCTCTCGAATCGCCAGCCTCCCGTACTCTTGTACAGGCCCGCGTCTTTGATCATCACGTCCACTCTCCGCCGATCGCCCTCGGAGATGACTCCATTCTTTTGCTGGGCTTCCCGCAACTCGTAGACAATCACTGAGCCGTCGGGGAACTCACCGCTCGCATAAGCGTCTGCAGCTTTCGCATTGGCAAACACGTGATGCATCCCTTCTTCGCTCTTCATTTGCGGGTTGTTGCCAGGCAGGATGACTCCTGTCCCCACGTGCACCCATCGCCGAAAGCTTTCGGGGTATTGCACGCCTTCATCGCTGTGCAGCGTCGTTAAGCTTAAAACCCCAAGGGCCAGGAGTACCGAAGTGGACCGAAGGGAGCCGGTCAAATTGAGGAAGCAATTCTGCATTTTCATATGGCTCAAGTTCGCTCAAGAACCATGGTTAACTAACTTCCACTCGGCGCCATTCTCTTTGTCGCAGACCGGATTTCTGACAAATCAAAACGGTCAGAAATATGTTCCTCGCCAGCTAGGCCAACCGACTCTCGCTCAGATCCAACTCGCGCTCGAGGTTGCGGTGGACCGCATCGCCGATGCGCCCGCTCTCCCGCAAAAGGTTCAATTCCTCACGCTGGCGTCGGACGGTATCGAGCAGCAATTGCTCCATCGTCATGCTATCTCTCTCGTAATTTCCGCTGCTCGAAGAAGCTGATCCATCCGGCCCGCACAGGTCAACGGAGTTGATCTTATGTTCGTATTGGTGCAGGAGATCTTCATAGAGGTGAATCTCATCATGGCCTTTCGCTGAGTTCTTGCGCTCGCCCAAAAAGTCGATCGCCGCCTGTAGCATCAGGTGCCGCGCTCTGCCCTCTTCGCAATATCCGGTGTCCTGCGCCGGAAGCCGCAGCAGCCGGATTACCCACGGCAATGAAAGTCCCTGCGCAACCACGGTCACCAGAATCAGGCAAAACGTGAGGAACAGGATGACGTTTCTCTCCGGAAAGGCTGTTCCATCGTTCAGCGTAAGCGGCAGAGAACTTGCTGCGGCCAGCGCTACAACTCCTCGCATCCCCGTCCAACCTACAACGAACACCTGGTTCGCTTCCGGCCTGGCATATTGCTGATGCCCGATCCGCGTCCGAACCCACCATGCTGCATACGAGGCCGGAAACATCCATGCCATGCGCAGCAGCACAAGCACGCCGCAAAACGCCGCCCCGTATCCCAGCAGCCCCGTTCTGCTCATGCCTTTGATCCCCGCGAGCACATACGGCAGCTGCAGACCGATCAGCGCAAACACAAATCCGTTCAGCAGAAATTCAAGCGCATCCCAGACGGCATTGGCCTGCAGCCGTACTCGGGGTGAGAAGAAGCTCGAACTGCGGCGACTCATCAGCAGCCCGCAAGCAACCACCGCAATCACGCCTGAAGCCTTCACGGCTTCACCGGCAAGGTAGGTCGCGTACGGCACTACCAGCGACAGAGCGATCTCCACCGGTCCGTCATCGACCCATTTCTCCAGCCACGACACAAAAAACCCGATTGCCAGCCCCACAAGTACTCCGCCCACCGTCAGCCACAAGAACTCAAGCACTCCGCGACCAAGCGTCGGCGTTGTCCCATCCACCACCATCTGCACGCCAAACTGCAGGGCCAACAAACCAGTGGCGTCATTGAGCAGGCTCTCGCCTTCCAGGATGTCTACAATCCTTTGCGGCATTCCGACCTTGCGCGCAATCGAAGTAGCAGCCACAGCATCGGTCGGAGAAACTACAGCGCCCAGCAGAAATCCAAGCCGCCAGTCGAATCCCGGGAGCCACCATTTCGCCAGAAACGCCACTCCCACTGCCGTGAAGAACACCAGGAAAACCGCAAGGCTGGTGATCGAAACCAGGTTGTACCGGAATTCGCGCCACGAAGTCTGCCAGGCAGCCAGGTAAAGCAGCGGTGGCAAAAACACCAGGAACACAATCGACGGCGGTAGCGGAATCCGAGGCACATGCGGAATCAGCGAACAAAGCAATCCGAAGATCACCAGCACAATCGGATACGACAGCGCAAGCCGCCGCGCCAGCCCCGCTACGGCAGCCACCGCAAACAGCAGCCCGATGAGCAACACCAGGATGTAATTCACATGATCCATCGGGCCGACCCCCTCAAACGCATTGATACGTCCTGTTACTGTTATCGCAGAGTCACGCGGGGATTTACCGCTCAGTCGCAAGTGGCTGACGCCTGGGATCCCACGAGCTCCCCAAAAGGATTCGGGCATGCACAAAAACAGAGCAGACCGCAGCAGACGCAAATTTTTAATGGGAGCAGCCGCATCCGCTGCCTCCATCGCACTTCCGGAAGCTACTGCCCACGCCCTGCAAGCTGCTTCGCAGCCCTCGCCCCTTCGCGGACGCTTTATCACCCACGTCTCGATCGTGCGGGTCAATCAGATCGAGGTCACTCCGACACGGTCAATCGGTCAAGACGAGTCGGCGGATAACCGGCCAGAACGAATCAAGTCGCGCCGCGATGCCTTCGCGCGCGGCTGTCCGGACGGCAAGATGACCTGGGCCATTAGCTGGCTCGCGCTTCACGACACCCGTAAGGAATATCAGCAGGCCCGCCGTATGCTTGCCGAATACCACGACCGCTACGGAGATGAGGTTACGTTCATTCCCGGCGGCTACTTCGCGCCTATGTTCGACACACGCGAGCACAACCGCGCCACAATTCACGAAGCGCTCAAACTCGTCTCCAACATCATTGGTGGTGGCTATCGCCCTCAATCGCTCATCGCCGGCTTCATGGACGCGGAAAATCAGCGTCATCTTGCCCACGACGAGGGCATTCATGTCTGCCAGGGTCAAATCTGGAGCCAGCATGCCATCGACAACGGCGACGGCGACGGAGGCATTTGCTACCCCTACTACCCAAGCCGCGAGCACTACCTGAAACCTGCCCAGGGCAAAGCTGACTTCATTGACTGCGTCTGCCTCGACGGATGGACCTGCGACTTCCTCGCCGCGCGCCGCGATGGCTTCAAAGGCGGATTTAACAGCCGCCTTGGAGTCGGTCCCATCGAGAGCGTCGGGAACCTCGGAGTCACCGCGGGCCGCAAAGAGATGATGGACACCACTGCCATTCATTTCGATTCAGGACATGCATTGAACGGATTCGGCTTCGTCACATCCATCTGGGAGACCTCCATTGGCCACGACGAAGACCTCGCCTGGTGGCTGCAGGCTGTGCGCGAGCGCTGGCCCGACACCAAGGTGATCACCGAAGGAGCGTTCGGCCTTGAGTGGCGCAAACACAATCCGAACAACTCACACCTGAATTATCGTTTCGATGAAAAAGGCACTGGCGCGCCGGGATCGGAGAAAGAACTCGAGATCGAGTGGTTCATGAACCAGGAGTTCCGGCTCGCCCTTCTACACAACTGGACAAAAAACGATCCGCCGATGGTCATCGACTTCACCCGCTATGACCTCAAAGCCGAGGAGCCCCCCAACCCCCAGCGCGAGTGGAGCCTCATGAACGTGATCAATCAGAAAGAAACACGGCCGCAGGACAAGCCCGTCCGTCTCTCCCAACTCAAGCCAGATGACCAGCACCGCATCTTCGCAAGATATCCCGAATTGAAAAAGCGAGCATGACCTGCAAGGTTGTTACCATCGCGCTCGGCGAGCGAGAATGATTGCAGCACCGACAATCCACTGCGTGGGTTCCGTAGGAAGGGATACATTGATCGGGAAGCTGCAATCGAAGTGGGCCGTGGTGCTTCTGGCTGCGACCTCGCTCACCGCACAGACCGCCCCGCAATCTGAAAAACTTCGGCAATCCGCTATTGCAGCGGAAGAGCAGGGCAACGTCGCCGAAGCGGAACAGGCGTGGCGTGGCTACCTCAAAACTCACCCATCGCTCGCCGAGCCCTACGCGCATCTCGGTCTCCTGGAAGCTCGTCAGGAGCACTACAAAGAGGCAATTCCGCTTTATCGCAAAGCGCTCACCCTTAGCCCAGGCTTTCCCGGCCTCCGCCTTAATCTTGCTCTTGCCCTCTTCAAAGCTGGTGATCTGAAGGAAGCCATTCCACAGTTCAACATCCTCCTGAAGACTGCGCGCCCAAACTCTCCTGAAGCACTCCGCTACAACATCCTGCTTGGCATGGCTCACTACGGGATGAGCCAATACCCGCAGGCAGCACCCTATCTGCGCGCAGGGGCCGATGCGGACCCGCAGAACCTCCCCATCCGTCTTGCCCTTGCGCATAGCCTGCTCTGGTCGAAGCAGTTCAGCAAGGTTCTCGAGGTGTACAAGGAAATCCTCGCCCTCGATCCCGACTCGGCCGAAGCGGACATGCTCGCCGGTGAAGCTCTTGACGAGATGAAGGACACCTCCGGAGCAATCGAGATGTTTCGCAAGGCCGTGAAAGCCAAACCTGATCAGCCAAATGTCCATTTCGGTCTCGGCTATCTGCTCTGGACACAGAAGCAATACGCCGAGGCTGTTTCAGAGTTCAAAGCTGAGCTGGCAATCGATCCGAGCCACGCACAATCCCTGGTCTATCTGGCCGACTGTCAGGTGCAGACCAACCAGTACAGTGATGCAAAGCCGCTTTTGGAGCGGGCATTGAAGATCGATCCGTCTCTCAGCCTTGCGCACCTCGACCTCGGCATCCTGGCCGCTAACGATGGAAACAACGAAGAGGCGCTGCGCAAACTTCTTGCCGCCGAGAAGCTGAATCCCGGTGACGTAAACGTGCACTGGCGCCTTGGCCGTCTTTACCGCGCGATGGGCAGAAAAGAAGAGGCGAAGGCCGAACTCGATAAGGCGAGTTCCATCACGAAATCAGCAGATCAGGAGTTGTACAGGAAAATGGCGGGCGCCCAGGCTCCGGTTCCGGGTTTGCAGACCACGCCTTCCGCTGGTCCCGAACAAAAATGAATTCGGTTCAATGCCGCTTGGCGGCGGTCTCCGCAATATTCTTTCCGGCAAGCAACTGGGAGAGTGCTTTCTCCGGGCAAAGATGGTGCATCTCGAACAACTCAAGATCCGTTTCCGTCTCAACTGAGGTAGCTATGGTTCGCAGGCAATCGAGACACATGGTGTTGTAGGTTCCGTTTTCGTTCTGTGTTCGGCTATACATAGCTGCTGTCCAGCTCTCTTCATGATGAGAGATGCTCGATGGTATGCATCGTGCCTTTTAGAATCCGGTGATCGGTATCACGACCGTATGTGAGACGTGAACTGCACCGCCCGGCAGATCTGCCCGAAATGACACCGGTCTACATCTTCGTGGCTTGGTTTTGATTCCGGCGCAATACCCAGCAGGCATCCTCTCCGCTTTGCGAAAAGATCGAAACCGAACAGGGAATATCGCTCGATCCGAGGTAGTCATACTCCTGCTTATTGCCCTTCAGTGGCACGACGATCGTCTGGTTTACGCGCACGCGGCCCTGCGGAGACCCACGCAGCTTGTACACGGTCCAGTCGCCGAAGTAGACAACCATGAACAACGCGGCTGCCGTTACGATCACTCGACGTGTCCACTTCCAGATCAATCGTCCCATCGAATCCCCGAAATCAACCTACTCAGGCTACCTAAAGAGACACATTTAAGAGAAGCTCCCTGGACTGTGCCAAACTTACGAGGTCGCTGAATTTCTTGATCATTCGTCTGGAGAGTGCCGATGCCCAGCAGATGTTGCTTCTATCTCGTTCTTGCCAGTCTCCTTTGGGCTTCTCTGGCCTCACCATGGAAAGGTTCAGCCCAGCCGTCTCAGGATGCACTGATCGTTTCCACCACAGCGGGTAAGCTTCATGGAGTCCCTCGCGCCGGAGGCGGTGCCGAATTCCTCGGCATTCCCTATGCCCAGCCGCCGATCGGGAATCTGCGTTGGCACGAGCCGGTGCCCAGGACTGCTTGGAGCGATGTTCGCGAGGCTTCTAAGTTTGGTGCACCCTGTTCGCAACCCGATCTCGGCGATTGGAACCGTCATGACGCCGAAACCGGCAAAGAAGACTGTCTCTTTCTCAATGTCATCGTCCCCGAGTGGCCAGTCAAAAAGCCACTGCCTGTGATGTTCTGGATCCACGGCGGCGCCAACGAGGGCGGCACGGCGTCAAGCGCACTCTATAAAGACGGCACGCTCATCAATCACGGAGTCATCCTCGTCACGGTGAATTACCGTCTCGGCATCTTCGGCTTTCTCGCTCATCCTGAGCTCACCGCCGAGTCCGCTCATCACACGTCGGGAAATTACGGCCTCCAAGACCAGATCCTGGCGCTCCATTGGGTCCAGGACAACATCGCGAAGTTCGGCGGGGATGTGAACAACATTACGGTCTTCGGACAATCGGCCGGATCGATGGACACCAGCATGCTGATGACATCGCCCGAGGCGAAAGGTCTGTTTCAGAAAGCGATTGGGGAGAGCGGCGCCGCGTTCACTGCTCCGTTGTTGCCGCTGGCCGGAGCAGAACATGCGGGGCGATCAGTGGCTCAGGCGCTTGGAGCTCCCGCAGAAGGCCAGATCAAATACCTGCGCACAAAATCCCCAGATGAGCTTCTTGCCGCTCTTTCGAAAGATCGCAACCATCCGCGCGTAGGGCCGGACGTCGATGGCTGGGTTCTGCGCAAACAGCCTGCTGCTGTCTTCCTGGCAGGACAGGAAGCTCATATTCCGCTGCTGTATGGCACCACGACGCGCGAATTCGGCAGCAACCAGCCGGTCGATCAACTGCGTGCCACCATCAACCTCACAGCGGGCGAATTCGCTTCCCGGGGACTCGCCGCATACGGTCTGGAAAATGGATCGCAGGGAAGTTCAGATACGAAGTACGGCACGTCGGCGGATCAGTGGCTCGCCGATGTGATGTTCCGGTGCCCCGGAGTCACACAGGGTGCGTGGCACGCCGCGGCACACAACGCGGCGTACGAATACGAGTTCAATCACGCTATTCCTGGCCAGGAAGCCGCCGTCCACTCTGCCGATCTGCCCTATGTGTTCGGCTTCTTCCCCAAGACCGGCAACATTTCAGGCAAGTTCACTGACGTGGACACGAAGATCGCCGACTTGGTTGAGTCCTACTTTACAAATTTCGCCAAGACCGGCGATCCAAACGGAGCGGGCTTGCCGAAGTGGCCGCAGCAGGACGGCACCGGGACCTACTTTCAGTTCGAGCAGGACGGATCAGTGAAGGCCGCCACCGGCCTGCGGAAGGCGCAGTGCGACGTCTATCGCGATTGGCTGATCTCTCGTACTAAACGGGATGAATAGTCACATTGCCGGCAAAGCAAAAGGCCAGCCATTTGGCCGGCCTTTTTTGCTAATTCTGCGACTAATTGGTATGCCCTACTGATGCCGCTCTCGGCGAGATACCGCTGATCTCCGCTGCACGTGCTTCCGCGTACGCCGCCGCGCCCAGCAGAGCTGCGCGGCTTTCAAGGATGACACGCACCGGCATGTTGATGAGCAGTTGGCTCAAGCGGCCCTTGTCTTGAAACGCCTTCAGGAATGTCCCGTCCTTCAGCTTCTCCAGAATCTTCGGAGCAATTCCTCCGCCGACGTAGAGACCGCCCACAGATAACACCTTTAACGCCAGGTTACCCGCCTCGGCTCCATAGATCGACACCATCATGTCCAACGCCTTGGTGCAGATCTCGCTCTTCACCGATAGTGCCATTTCTGTGATTACGCTGTTCGGGTCGTGCGCCTCCGTGATCTTCTCAGCGAGCCACTTGGGCTCTTCCATGCCCTGTCCATCGCGCAGAAACTCGTAGATGTTCGTCAGGCCCATGCCGCTGACCACGCGCTCGTAGCTGATGCGCCCGTTGTACTTCCGCTGAAGAAAGCGGAGAAGTTCGATCTCGGTCTCATTTCGTGGACCGAAATCTGTGTGGCCGCCTTCCGAGGGATAGGGCACATGAATCCGCCCGTTCCATGCCAGCATGCCTTCTCCAAGTCCGGTTCCCGCGGCAATGAGCGCGCGATTGCCAATCTGGCTGGCGTCACCCTCGCTCAGGGTAAAAATCTGTTCAGGCGAAAGCTCGGCAACGCCGTAGCCATTTGCCTCGAGATCATTGATGAGGAAGACATGATCGATCTGCAGATCCAGCGAGATCTCGCGGCTGTCCAGGGTCCAAGGCAGGTTGGTCAGGCGGAGGCGTCCGTCTCGCACCGGTCCCGGAACACCGAAGCACGCAGCTGATACTTTCTCAGTTCCCAGAAATTCCCTGACGATCTCGTCGAGGCCGCCATATTCCCGAGCCGGGAACTGCTTATCTCTCGTATGGTTTAGCTTCCCCTTTGAAAAGTCATACAGCGCCAGGTGGACCTTGGTGCCGCCTACATCACCCGCCAGAATCATCTTTCCCTCTCAACCACTCCACGGCCGTGCCCGTCTGTTGCGGGCAACAGCGCAGCCGCATCCCTATCAAGGATCAGAGTGAGTATACCGCTTGAGGGCCATATCAGCTGGCTGGGCAAGCGGTCCGGATCGCGCGGACCTGTAAAGACTTCCTTCACCAATTCGGCCTTATTTTTGCCCCCAATCAGAAAGAAAACGGAGCTGGCCTGGTTGATGACCGGCCACGTCAACGTAACGCGCCACGTATCCTTCTGCGGCACCTGGTTGGCTGTCACCAGCCTCCCCATTTCGTTGATCGCCTCGGTATGAGGAAACAGGGAGGCCGTGTGCCCGTCGTCTCCCATTCCCAGCTGTATCAGGTCAAACCGCGGAGTCTCCGCTCCTTCCAGCTTGAATGTGTTCCTCAGGAGCGATTCGTATCGAGCGGCTGCGATCTCGGGCTCTAGCTCGCCTTCCATTCGGTGAACCTGCTCCGGCTTCAGCGGAACGCGGTCGAGCATCGCCTCGCGCGTCATCCGATAGTTGCTTTCAGGATGATCGGGTGGCACCGTGCGTTCATCGACCCAGTAGAGATCGAGCTTCTCCCACGGCATGCGCTTGAGGAATGGCTGGCCGGGATCGGCAAGGAGCTGAAACGCCGCCTTGGGCGTTGAGCCGCCGCTGATCGCGATGCGCGCCTGGCCACGTTTGGCCACGGCCTGTTCTGCTGCCGCAACCATCTCTTCGGCAGCTCGCCGCGCCAGCGACGCAGAATCCAGCTCAACGATGTACTCAATTTTCAACTTGGATGCCAAGGGAAGACCTCCGCTGTATTTCGAAGTAGTAGGAGATATCCAACAGCGAGCCATAGGCTCAGAGGCTTGCTGCAGTCAGCTACAAGCTCAGGCTAAATGCTGTGGGGGACTCTATTTTCCGAGGTACGCACGATATTGAAGCTCAATCACACCGGCCGCGCGCGCCAGCGCCAACTTTGCCAGGTTATAGCGGAACAAGCTCTGCACCTGATTGCTCTGCGCCGAAGCCAGCGATGCCTGAGCCGTGACCAGGGGCAGCGTGTCGTCTACGCCTGCATTCACTCGATCGGTCTCGTCGCTAACTTCCTGTGTGGCCAACTCCACGTTCGACCTTGCCACTTCCACCAGCTTCTTCGCCGCATCTACGTCGAGCAGCGCCGACCGTACCTGCTGATCGATCTTCGCGCGCAGATCTTCAAACTGCGCGTTCGCCGCAGCCAGTTGCGCAGCCGCCACATCGGACTCGCCGCGAATGTTCGCTTCCCGGAAGATAGGAATATTCAGCGTCCCGACCGCCGAGAAGACTCCGTGACTCGGGCTGCCATTCACCTTGTCGACGCCATAATAGCCATTGAACTTCAGACTCGGCAGCCGCTGCGCGCGATAGGCTGCATGTGCCGCCCGCAACTCCACAATCTGGTTCTGCTGATTCTGCCAATCCTGCCGATTCTTATATGCAACCGTACGCACCTCGGCGGGCGTTTGCTCCGCAAGATCGCCGTAAGGTGCCGGGTCCGTGAGGATGATCTTCTGCCCGGGATCAATTCCGATCTCGCGTTTTAGCAGGATCAGGTCCTTCTCCAGCGTGTTCTGCGCCGCAATCAGCGCCTGCTGCTGCGACTGCAACTGCACCTTTGGCCGCAGCTCATCGAGATTTGCCGCCGTTCCGGCTTCATGCGCCGCACGCGCATGCTCAAACTGCTCCTCGTCTGCTTTCACCAGCGCGGTCGCATTGTCCACTTCGCTGCTGTCCGCTATGCATCGGAGATATGCGGTCGCAACCTGCTGGACAACCTCGCCCCTCGCCGTCATCTTCGCAAAGTAAGCCGAACGCGCCGCCGCCCCGGCCGCCTTCCAGCCCGCAATTACGACGCCGGAAAACAAAGTCTGACTAAACGACAACTGACCCTGCGTCAGATCGTCCTTCGTGATTAGCGAAATATTCGGTGGAGGCCCACCCGGAAACAGCGAAGAGAATTGCTTCAGCGTACTTGGTCCGAACCCTTGCGCCGCAAGATTGTGCTCGAAGTATCCAGTGCCCCCGCTCAGATTGATCGTCGGCAGAAACTGCTGCAGCGCGATGTTCTTCTCCCCTTGGAAAAGCCTTTCGCCGCTTTCCGCTTCCTTGAGTCCTAGGTTGTTTTCAAATCCCCGACGGATCGCGTCATCAAGTGAAAGCTTGAGCGGCTCATCGCTAATCGTATGAACCGTAATGCTGCCGTAAAACGGATTTGCCGCTGAACTCGGGTTGGTCGCCGAGTAACTTGGACTGATCGGCAAGTTCGCCGTGGGCGCCGAACCCTGCCCCTGCGAGCCCGAATCCTGCGCAAGAGCTCCCGTGTCCGCCGCCAGGCAAACCAATCCCATTGCCAGCCAGAGCCCAACCCGCACCCGGCGGCAACACTGTGCAGCTTCTTTCACATCCATCATTCTCTCAGATGTTTGCGACCCTCAAAGGATTCCAGATCACGCCGGAAAAATACCGGAATCCGATGCAAAAGCTTTCCTTTCTGCACCAGATTCCGGTCAGTTTTACGGCGCTTTGGCGGCTGAGAGGGGTTGAACCCTTCAGATGCTCTGTCGTGCCCATCTCCCGCGTCGGAACAGCACAATTCCCGCCGCCGCAACGCTGCACTGTGCAATCACGATCGAAAGAAACACTCCTTCGCTGCGCAGATTGCCCCACACCGCCAACGCCCAGGCCAGCGGCAACTCCAGCACCCAGAAGCCGAAGAAGTTCACGATCGTCGGGGTCATCGTATCGCCGGCTCCATTGAACGCTTGCAGCATGACCATGCCGTAGGCATAGCCCAGGTTCCCGCAACTGAAAATACGGAGAGCCGTCGCCGCAATCGGCACCACCGCCGGATCGTCCACAAACAGACGCACTGTTGGAGTGGCAAACACGATGAAGAACACACCGATCGTTCCAAGGAACACCATGTTGTAGAACCCCGTCTGCCATACCGCCTTTGCTGCGCGGTCCGGCTTCTTCGCTCCAAGGTTCTGCCCCACCAGCGTCGCCGCAGCATTGCTCAACCCCCACGAAGGCAGGATGAAAAAGATCACGATTCGAATCGCAACCGTATATCCCGCCACTGCGGACGCGCCGAAAATCGCAATGATCCGCACCAGGGCAATCCAGCTCGTGTTGGCAATCGCGAATTGCAGCATTCCGGTCACCGACACGCGCATGAGCCGCAGCATTACGTCGAAGTGAACACGCAGATGCCGCCCCAGAACATGAATTCGCTCTGTTCCCTTCAGCAGCCGATAGAACTGATACAGAACTCCGATGGATCGTCCCGTCAGAGTTGCCACCGCAGCTCCGGTCACCCCCAATTTCGGGAATGGACCGATGCCGAAGATCAGGCACGGATCGAGCACCAGGTTGATGATGTTCGACACCCAGAGCAGCCGCATTGCGATCGCCGCATCACCAGCTCCCCGAAAGATCGCATTGTTCAGGAAGAGCATGATGATCGCTCCGCAACCGCCCAGCGCTACCCGGGCGTAGCCTGACCCAGTTGCAACGATCTCCGGCGAAGCTCCTATCGCCTTCAGCAATTCCGGCGCGTAAATTCCGGCCGGAATACCAATGACGAGCGAAATCGCCAGCCCTAGCATGATGGCCTGGACGCCTGCAATCGCGGCATCTTCGGGATCCTTCTCGCCGATGCGCCGCGCAACCATTGCTGTCGTCGACATCGCAACGCCGAGGCCGATCGCGAACACCAGCGCTAGCATCGACTCAGTCATTCCCACCGTTGCCACTGCGTTCGCTCCGAGTCTCCCGACCCAGAACACATCCGTCACGGCAAACAGCGACTCCAGCACCATCTCCAGCACCATGGGAATGGCGAGCAGCAGGATGGCCCGATTCAAATTCCCAGTTGTGAAGTCCTGGTGCGAGCCTTTCAAAGCCTCGCGCACCGAAGACCAGAATCCCCGCTCGCCCTCCGTGGGCGGCGGCGGTATCAACCACTCAAGTACAGACATGCAATCTCTCCACGTTCTATACCCCGCCCAACTCAAGTTCGGCGGGAGAGAACACCATCGCGATCCCTCCGCATCCGCAGAGGTGCAGACAGGAAGGTGCGATCACGCAAAGGGGCTCACGCTGCGTTCAAATTGTTATTTGCAGAAGCGCCCCAGGTCTGAATCTGACCTCGGGATCAAACAGAAGGGAAATACCCGAGGCAATGTTCAGCGATTAGGTCGAAGTCGAACAATGACGGTGACGGGCTGAAACACTGTTTCCTCCATGGGCCGGAGAGACCGGCGGGTCTTCAGACTATAACCCGATTCCAGTCACAATTTCCAGCAGAATCACGCCCAATGTGATGAATTGCGACGCTGGTGAATTGCTTGATCATCCCCAACATTGCACAAATAGCTAAGACGTGGTGTTGTTCGCCGAGCTCCGATTGACTATGCTTTTCTCGACCCACAAACCTCATGCGCAAACCCCATGAAATCAAGCTGACCGTACTCGCAGCAGTCGCCCTCTCTATGACAGCATGCCGAGGCCAGCATCGCGACTGCGTCGACAAGCTCGGTCGCCTTGAGCCCGACTCCTTCTGCCGGGCCACCGGCGGCGGAACCGGCAGCACCTACCGCTACGTCTATGGCGGATCGAGCGGCGGACATGTCGGCGACGCCGTCATCGGCGGCAGCGCCACCCCACGCGGCGGCTTTGGCGCATTCGGTGGTGAAGGCGGAAGCGGTCACGCCTCGGGAGGAGAGTGATGCGGCGTCGCACCCTTACCCCGCGCGAAAATTGGCAGAGCCGCGTCGAGAAGATCGGCGTCACATTTCACACCCTCGCTGACGGAACGCCTTACTGGGACGAATCAGCCTATTGGGAATTCGGCGCGCGCGAGATTGACCGCCTCGAGGCAGCCACAAACGAAATTCAACGGCTTGCTCTCGCCGCCGGAGAGGTGATTCTCAATCAGAACCGCATGGCGCAGATGGGGATTCCACCGGCAGCGCACGATGCTATTCGTACCGCATGGAATGCTGAACCGCCGGCGCTCTACGGCCGTCTCGATCTAGCCTATGACGGCAACACCATCAAGCTACTCGAGTACAACGCCGACACGCCCACGGCGCTCGTCGAGGCCGCAGTCGCGCAGTGGTACTGGCTCCAGGACTGCTTTCCCGATGCAGACCAGTTCAATTCCCTCCACGAGAAGCTGATCGCAAAATGGAAAGACCTGAAGGACTACACCACCAGTCCCATCTACTTCGCCGACGCGGGCAGCGAAGAAGACCGCATGACCACTGCCTACCTTGAAGACACCGCACAACAGGCGGGCATCAAGACCCGCTACATCCGCATGTCCCAGATTGGGTGGAATGCGAAGCACTCATCCTTCGTCGATCTCGACGATCGGCCCATAAGCACAATCTTCAAACTCTACCCATGGGAGTGGATGCTTGCAGAGCCTTTCGGGGCGAACGCGCTCACAACTCTGCCTCCCGCGTCGCCTTTGCGCGAGTATGGCCCACGCAAAGACCGACGTATGTGGGGATCCACGCTGTGGATCGAGCCCATCTGGAAGATGATGTGGTCCAACAAGGCGCTGCTCGCGATTCTCTGGGAGCTGAACCCTGGCCACGAGCTGCTGTTGCCTGCCTATCTCGACGGCCCTCGCGACCTCACAAGCTACGTTCGCAAACCGCTGCTTGGGCGCGAGGGGCAGGGCATCTCCGTCATCCGCGACGGCAAAGTCGCCGAGGGCTCCCCTGCAGCAGGCAAGATAGACAACTGCGTCTACCAGGCCATCGCTCCCATGGCAGAGGCTGGCGGAAAAATCGCGGTCTTCGGCTCATGGCTGATCGATGGCGAGAGTGCAGGCATGGGTGTTCGCGAGTCACGCGGCCTCATCACCAACAACACCAGCAGCTTCGTTCCTCATCTGTTCCGTTGATCTTGCTTGGGGTATGAACGGAGATGATCGGATCTCGGTCCGTTGAGACGTGAAAAGATTGATGAGAGCGGCGGATGAACCCCATCGATGTTCATCCACCGCCGTTCCAGATACTTGCTGACCAGGCGCTGGGAGGATGAACAACTTGCGGAAAGGGTTTACGAGAATTCCAAAGCCGGACGACCCCGCGACGCACGTGAAGAACTACATAACGCCGGGCGGGCTGCAGCGCCTCAAAGACGAGCACCAGTTTCTGCTCACCAGAGATCGTCCAGCCGTTGCTGAAATGGTGGCCTGGGCCGCCAGCAATGGCGATCGAAGTGAGAATGCCGACTATCAGTACGGCAAGCGGCGGCTGCGGCAAATCGATTCTCGAATTCGCTTCCTCACAAAGCGCATCGAAGCCGCGGAAGTGGTGGACCCCGAAGCTCCCAGATCAGCGCTGGCAAGGGCCAGGGTATTCTTCGGCGCGACTGTGCTCTATTCCAACTCCGCAGGATTAGAAAACGAGGTGAGCATCGTCGGCACCGACGAGGTCGACATCAATCGCAACCACATCAGCTGGGTCTCACCGCTGGGTCGTGCGCTGATGAAGTCGACGGAGGGTGACACCGTAGTTCTCCAGGCGCCTGGCGGAACCGAGCACTTGACCGTGCTGGAAGTACGTTACGGGCGCATCCCAGTGGAGCCGTTCCGCGAGCCACCTGGTTCTGAAGCCTCGGTTAAGCGTCTCCCGCGCGAACTATCCTCAGGCGAGGCGAAATGAAGCCTTTCAGCGCGATCAGAAGAATTCGATTCACCGCACCGACCAAAAGACTATTCCCTGGAAATCGTATGTCGCGTTCTAGCGCTCTGGCACTCGTCGCTTCCCTTTGCATCTCATGCTCCACACCGTCGCTGCATGCGCAGGCAACAACGAAGCTATCCTCGCAGGGTTTCTATGCCGATCCCGAGGTGCGCATCTTCGATCATCAATACTGGATCTATCCCACACGCAGCGTATCGGCCGACGATCCAGCAATTTCGCAGCCGCCATTTAATCCGCTGCAGACCAGGCTGCGTCAGCAGCATGTCATCCACAAGGATTACTTGCTGCAAACAGGCCTCGATGCCTTCTCATCTCCCGACCTTGTTCACTGGACGAAGCACAACTCCGTGCTCAGCCTGAAAAATGTCGCGTGGGCTGCTTATGCCATTTGGGCGCCCTCCGCCATTCACCTCAACGGTAAGTACTACCTCTTCTTCGCGGCCAATGATATTCAGAAAACCGACACATTTAAGGGAGGCATCGGCGTTGCTGTCAGCGACAAGCCCGGCGGACCCTTCGTCGATGCAATCGGCAAGCCGCTCATCAGCAAGTTTGAACATGGCGCGCAGCCTATAGACCCCATGGTCTACCAGGATGATGATGGCTCGATCTACCTCTACTACGGTGGTCAGGGCCACTGCGTGGTCGCCATGCTGTCAAACGATCTCAAGCATGTGATTCCCATGCCCGGTGGCGAATTCTACAAAGAGATCACGCCCGCCAACTATGTTGAAGGCCCATTCATGATCAAGCGCAAGGGTACTTACTACTTCATGTGGTCTGAAGGCGACTGGGGCGGCCCCGACTATGGCGTTGCCTATGCAAAAAGCAATAGCCCCATCGGTCCTTTCGCACGCGCTGGAAAGATACTCGAGACCGACCCGGTAATCGCCAAGGGCCCCGGCCACCACTCGGTGCTGCACATCCCGAATACCGATGACTGGTACGTCGTCTACCATCGCCATCCGCTGGGCAGCACAGGCATCAGCAAGCGGGTCATGGCCATCGACAAGATGGTTTTCGACAAAGACGGCAACATCGAGCCGATCGTCATGACAAAGGATGGACCGGGCCCGCGCCTCCTCACCGCGACGCAACGATGACTGAATCCTCGCCTGCGAGGGCGCAGGTCAGCCGATTGCAGGTAATTAACTAGCTTACGTGCATAATCAGGATGCTGGCCCTTACGCAGTCTCGATGGGATGGCGTTAAGCGTCCGATCATCGTGCGGCTGGAGAAGCTGTAACTGCTTTGTTTTGGCCATTCTGCGCGTCAAAGCGTTTGTATGCATCGACTTACGCGGCTAGAGTGGCTGTAAACCACTGATTTTAATCAACCGACCCGGGGGGGAGGGGCGTCTGGACTTACCCAGAAAAAAGGCGGCCTCCCTTAAAACAAGGACGGCCGCCGAAGGGTTCTGAAAATTGCCTGAACCTAATCCTCTTCTTCCTCCACTGGACGCTTGGCGTTGGCCAGGATCTTCTCGGCTACGAGCTGGGGGACGATGTCGTAGTGATCCATCTCCATCCGGTAGCTGCCTTTGCCCTGTGTCATCGAAGTGAGCTGCGTTCCGTAGGTGAGCATTTCGGCCATCGGCACTTCTGCGTTGATAACCGTAGTGCGCCCTCGCGTTTCCATGCCTTGCACTCGGCCGCGACGGCCATTCAGGTCGCCCATCAAAGTGCCGGCAAACTCATCCGGCGCTTCAATGGCGATCTTCATGATTGGTTCGAGCAGGCAAGGCTTGGCCTGTTCCATTGCTTTGCGGAAGGCGAGTCGACCCGCCTTCTTGAAAGAGAGTTCATTTGAATCCACGTCGTGGTAGCTGCCGTCGTAGACAATGACCTTGAAATCGACCACTGGATAGCCTGCGAGATATCCGCGAGCTGCGGTCTCCACGATGCCCTTCTCAATTGCCGGAATGAAGTTCCGCGGAATAGCGCCGCCGAAAACTTCGCTGGCGAACTCAAAACCGCTTCCGCGAGGGAGAGGCTCCATCCTTACCTTGCAGTCGCCAAATTGTCCGTGGCCGCCGGATTGCTTTTTATGCCGTCCCTGGGCATCCGCTTTGCCGCGAATGGTCTCGCGATAAGGAACCTTGGGAGCTTTCAGTGTCACTTCAGCGTGATATCGCTTTTTCAATCGCGAAACGATCGTCTCAATGTGCGGCTGACCAGCACCCGCAATCAGGAATTCGTTGGTCTGCGGATCGCGATAGAAGCGGATCAGGAGATCTTCTTCCATCAACTTGTGAATCGCGGGTGCAAGCTTGTCTTCGTCGCCGCGCGTCTTCGGCTCGATCGCATACGTCATTGCCGGCTCCGGCATCGCAGCAAGTTCAACCTGAACATCGGCTCCCTTTGCACCGAGCGTGTCGCCGGTAAGCGTATCTCTCAGCTTGGCAACAGCTCCGAGATCGCCCGCATGCAGTTCCAATACTTCCACCGCCTTCCGACCCTGCATCACGCTCAGATGCGAAAAGCGCTCCTGACTGCGACGCGTGTAGTTCTCGAGCGTCGCGTCGTTCTTCACGCAACCGCTTACAACCTTGAAGAACGTGATCCGGCCCGCGAAAGGATCGCTCATCGTCTTGAACACGACCACTGCAACTGGCTCCGAGTCGTCCACCTTGCGGAACGACGTTCCGCCCGAAGCTGCATCGGCGCTGGAGCCATCTGCCGCAACTGCCTGCATCGCAGCGCTCTTTACAGGCAACGGAGGTCTCTCGGTAGGTGAAGGAGCATAAACCTTAATAAAGTCGAGCAAATGATCGGTCGCAACGTTCGTTCCACCGCTCGCAAACAACACTGGGAAGATGCGGTCTTCGCGGATCGCTTCGTGCAGCGCCGTGATCAGATGCTGCTCTGGAATCGTTCCCTCTGCGAAGAACTCCTCCATCAACTCGTCTTTGCCTTCGGCAACCAACTCGACCAGCGCTTCATGCGCCTCTTTCGCCTGCTGCGCAATGCTGGCCGGAATCTCGCCTGTGATCTTGCCTCGTCCATCGCCATTCGGCGTGTAATGGAACGCCTCCATCGTCACCAGGTCTACGACACCATGAAATCCGCTCGCATCCGAGATGGGCAGCTGCACCGGAACGCAGTTGCGTCCCCATCGCTCGTGCAGATCCTCAATCAGAGCGCTCAACCCATTTCCACCACCCGCTTTCGGGTGGTCCATCTGATTGATCACAACAAACCGCGGAATGTTCGCCTCTTCGGCATACTTCCAAACTCGCTCGGTGACCGGCTCAACACCGTTCTGGGCGTTCACAACAACGCAAGCCGCCTCAACGGGCAGCAGCGCGGCACGCGCCTCGTGCGTGAACATGTGAAATCCAGGAGTATCTACAAAGTTGATTTTCACCCCTTGCCACTCGGCAAAGGCGACGGCATTTGACATCGTTGTGCCGCGTGCAACCTCTTCTTCGTCATACGCGGTTACGGCGGAGCCGTCGTTCACGCGTCCCTGCGTTGGTGTCATCTTCGCGGCATGCAGCAGCGCGGCAACTAACGACGTTTTGCCGCTCTGAGCATGCCCCACTACAGCTACGTTGCGGATCTCACTTCCCTGGTACGTTTTCATAGCATTCCCTCGTTTTGGATTAGGTCTATTGCAGTGCGCAGATGCAAGCCATGTCTCAACCTCGAGACATTAACCGTTTGCCGGAAGGATCTGACTGAGGAGCACAGGGACATCATCAAGGCGTCCGGAAGGACGTCAACGCGTCCGGTTTGCCGGGCTCGAGGGCCCAGTCTGCCGTCTTCCTCGTCCATGCGGAGAGTCTCCGGCAGGCGCCGGCGAAATCACCTGATTGGGAAGCCGCCGAGCGTCTAGCTTTGAGAAGCGGATGCTATCACAGACGGAGTATGAACGTCCTGTGACAAAAAATACAGCGGTCAGAGGCCACGTGGACGATCAGGCCTGGCCAGTGAAATCTGCAGAGGACTGACACCAGCTAACTTACCAGTGCAGAACAGGCAGAAGACTCCAGAAATCATCTGTCCAGGGCCTCAAACCTGGAAGGGTTTCAGCATCAAAGGCGTGAGCGACGAGTTCCGGCTGCAGAAAGAACGCACCATTGTCGGTAACCAGCATCCACGTTGAGGTGTATTCGCCAGTGGCGTTGTTCGCCAGGCTGTGTACGTGCCGCACCTCCATCCCAGCGGAATTTGCAAGTAGCGCAATCGGAGGCTCAAGATCGACATGGCGATTGGAGATGTGAAATGCGATGATTCCGCCCGGTGCGAGGTGCCGTCGATAAAGTGCGAGAGCCTGCGTTGTGAGTAGGTGCAACGGGATCGCATCTCCCGAGAACGCGTCGACTGCGAGTACGTCGAATCTCTGCGGTGGTTCAGTCGTAAGCGACGTTCGCGCATCTCCGGTGATTACAGAAACCTGTGCACCGGAGTCGCGTATATAGGTGAAGACGTTGCGCGCGATAGGCTCTACTGCCGGATTGATGTCATAGAACTGGATGTGATCGCCGGGTTTTCCATAAGCCGCGATCGTTCCCGCCCCAAGCCCGATTACGCCAATTTTTCTTGGCCGTCCATTACAGCAGAATCGCAACGCAAGCCCGATGCCTGAGTCTTCAGCATAGTAGGTCGTAGGCGTGTGGCGCTGCGCGTCTGTGCCGAAGATCTGTGTGCCGTGTTCGACATTGCCGTTGGTCAGGGTTCTAAGAATCGCTCCGGGATACCCGAAGTTCTGTTTCACGCGCAGCGCGCCGTAGAAGTTGCGAACAGCAACCTGCGTATTCCGTTCATTGACTGTGTGGATCCAGAAAACCTGCACGCACATAATGATCGTGCCGACGCCCCAGAGCAGTCGCGAACTCCAGCCGTCCTGCCATGTCACGATACACGCCAGCAGTGCCGTGAGACAGCAGGTAATCACCAGGTCCATATTGAATCGGAACAGCAGTGGAAACGCGATGCCGATCAGAAACGAGCCCATTGCTCCACCGGCGGCGAAGAGGAGGTAGAACATGGTCGATTCTGACGTTCGCCGTGGTCGAAGCCTGTAAGCCTCGCTATGGCAGAACAAGCACGAGGCAAAGGCCTCTACGAGGAAGAAACCAATGCTGATGCGCAGTGGCCACTCCACATCCTGCTTCGAGAATGCATAACCGATACTCGCCAGCATGATGATGAGGAAGCGCGTCACTACGCTACGTGGCAGGAGCCGAGGGAATTCAAAGGCCAGAATGATCGTCAGGAGATACACGCCGAGCGGCAGAACCCAAAGCAGTGGAATGGCTGCGACGTTCGCCGTCAGATAGCTGGTTACAGCACTCAACTGCATCGCTGCGCCCATCGGGAGCAGAACCCATAGAAGCTTCTGTGCGAAAGGAGCAGGCATTCCATCATCCAGAGGTTCCGGCTTTGAGCGCTCAAGCGCCACAACTCCTTTTGATCGCGCGCGCCACCCGAGAATTGCTGAAACAGTGGCGAAGACAGCGAATCCGCAACACCAGTCAATCCGTTGAGCGCGAAGGGTCAGATGCGGCTCAATCAGCGTCGGGTAAGCGGCAAGAGCCAGCAGCGATGCAAAATTCGAGAGCGCGAAAAGCCGGTATGGAATGGCCGAGCCGTGCAGACGCGACCACCAGACCTGCATCAGCGGGCTGGTCGTTCCGAGAACGAGGAAGGGAAGACCGATCGTGCCGGTAAGAACTGCAAAAACAGCAAAGATTGGGCGATTCGATCCACCAGCCAGATCAAGACTCCGCAAGCACCAGCCGACGGAGAGAGCAAAACCCGCTAGCAGCAAACCGAAGTAGATCGTCCAATGAGGTCTCCGCGCCATCCAGTGCGCATAAAGATAGGCAAACAGCAGTGCGGTCTGGAAGAAGACCAGACAGGTGACCCACACAGCCGCCGAGCCGCCGAGGACTGGAACGAGCTGTTTTGCGGCTATCGGCTCTACGAGGAAGAGCAGAAACGCACCAAGGATGACTGCTGTCGCAAATAAGCAGCGAGATGCGGTCATGCGGACCCCAGAGGTAATTTCAGCATCACTATCATTTTCGATCACGCGGATGCTATCACAAACCCATTGGGAATCATCTTGCGTGTCTTCATGCTGCTTGTGATAGATTCGCCCTACATTCCTGCCTTTTTTCTTTTATCTGCACGGTCCGTAAAGGGAAGCCTCTGATGCCATTGATAGGAATGAATACTGGCCAACCCGGATCCGGCACTTCGGAGGAAGCAATTGGTGCTTCCGCCCAGCGGAAAGCAGCCATTCGTCTCCTGCCAGTGATTGCGGTCGGGTACGGGTTGGCTTATATGGATCGCATCAATATCAGCTTTGCTTCGCTGCGCATGAACAGCGATCTCCAATTCAGCTCCACCGTGTACGGGATCGGCGCCGGGCTCTTCTTTATAGGGTATGCCCTGTGTGAAATTCCTTCAAACCTCTTGCTGCTGCGATTTGGGCCGAGACGATGGCTTGCCCGCATCATGTTCACGTGGGGTTTGCTGGCCGCAGTGATGATGTTTGTGCGGACGCCGATTGAGTTTTATGCGGTTCGGTTCCTGCTGGGAATCTCGGAGGCAGGCTTTTTCCCCGGCGCGATCTACTACCTGACATTGTGGTTCCCGGCAAAGATGAGAGCGCGCGCAGTGAGCCGCTTCTACATCGCTCTGCCACTCAGCAACGTTGTGATGGGCTCGATCGCAGGATCGCTCATGGGATTACAGGGAAAGCTGGGCCTAGCGGGCTGGCAATGGCTATTTCTTGTTGAAGGATTGCCTGCGGCCCTATTCAGCTTCGTCATTCTCGCGGCACTGCCGGATAGCCCGGAAACGGCGACCTGGCTATCGACGGAGGAAAAATCGTGGCTTAGGCGTCAGTTGGAATGCGATCGCTCTCACGCACATATCGGAGAGAGCGCGGGAATCGTCAGAGCGCTGTTATCGCCGAAGGTTTGGATGATTGGCCTGTTCTTCTTCTCTGCATTGACTGCCATCTATGCTTACGGATTTTCGGCTCCTGCCATCCTGCAGGCGGCGACTGGCTGGAGTGTAGGCAGTGTGGGAATGCTGATTGCGGCTTTTGGAATATTCGGTGCGGCAAGTATGTTGGTCGGAGGCGCGAGTTCGGACCGCACGGGCGATCGCGCGCTGCACTGTATTGTGCCCTGTTGTGTAATGGCGGCCGGATATTTCATAGCCAGCTATGGAGGGCCAGGCTGGCTCGTGGTGATTGCACTAGGCACGAGCTTCGTGGCGTTTATGGCTCTTCAGGCACCTGCGCTCGCGGTCCCCACTGAGTTCCTCGCCGGCCGGGCCGCTGCCGCGGGCATAGCTGCTATGAACACGATCACCATGTTCAGCGGCTTCATCGGTCCCTACTGGATGGGCCGGATGAAGGATGCAACGGGCAACTACGATTTGGGGCTTCGAGGACTTGCAGTACCCAGCCTCGTCGCAGCTGCGCTTATGTTTGCCCTCGCGCGCAGCCTTGCTCGGGGCAGGATACCAACTAGCGCGGTCGACTTGGCTGAAGACCCCGCTTGAGCACAGTATCATTACACAGCAATTTAGTATGCTTGCTCTGATTCAAGTCCGAACCTTATGTCGCTTAAGAACGCCGTTATCGCGAGGTATTTGGCAGTTGCAGCTTGTGTCTGGTGCCCTGTCATCGTCGCTCAGGATGCAGTGAAGGCGAGACCAGATGATCAGTCGTACACCTTGAAGATGCCGGTGGACGAGGTAAAAGTCACATTTCATGTATCGGATATGAAGGGTGACCCGATCGAGCATCTGAAGAAAGAGGATATCCAGCTCTTCGATAACGGAAAGTTGCAGAGCCGTGAGGTGGCGTTCCGCGAGTTTCGTGATCTGCCGATTCGGGTGGGCTTCTTGCTCGACAATAGCCCGTCGATGGAGAAGCAAATCGATCGGAGCCAAATGATTGCATCGCAACTGATCAGCGAGTTCTTCCGTCCGCGGTACGACTCGGCCTTCACGATGGGTTTCGGCGTGGACACTCAAGTGACCCAGGATTGGACTGAAGATGGCGATTCTGTTGCGAAGGGAATCAGCATCGGCATGGCAAAACAGAGTAATGAGCCAGATGGGACGGCGATGTTCGATGCTATTTATAAAGCATGCAGAGACAGATTCGCCACGGAAGCAGCAACGTTGTCGGGGAACTTCATACTCCTCTTCACGGATGGTGAAGATAACTCAAGCCGCGTGTGGGAAGGCGAGGCGGTCGACATGTGCCAGCGCGCCCGCACAGCAATCTACGTGTTTGTTCCGGAGTGGAAGGCACGAGCGTCACGCGGGCAGCAGATCCTTGAAGATCTGGTATCGCAGACGGGCGGCCGAGTGTTCTACCAGAGCAGGCAATCCGTGCACGATTCGTTGGCGCTGGCTGTTTCAGACATGCGATACCAATATGAGCTGATTTACTCTCCGCCAGGACTCAAACGTGACGGAGCATTCCACCATATCCGGATGAAATGCAAGCTGGAGCACGCGCAGATCCAGGTGCGGTCGGGATATTATGCGTATGCGAAGCCGCGTGAGATGAAGTAGGGGTCAGATCGTTGCCGTTGCGGGCAGGATATCATCCACATCGACCCAGGCCGTCGGATAATTACCCGTATAGCAAGCGACGCAGAACCCGTTGCCTTCTCCGCCGTCACAGCTCTTTAAGAGCCCGTCGAGAGATAGATAGGCAAGCGTGTCAGCTTCAATAAACCGTCGGATCTCCTCGATCGACTGATTGGCGGCGATCAGTTCCTGCTTGCGCGGTGTATCTACGCCGTAGTAACACGGCGAGATTGTCGGCGGGCAACTGATGCGCAGATGAACTTCTTTCGCGCCTGCTCCGCGAACCATGCGAACGATCTTGCGGCTCGTGGTCCCGCGAATGATTGAATCATCGATGAGGATCACGCGCTTGCCTTCGAGGAGATTGCGAACCGGATTCAGCTTCAATCGCACGCCGAAGTCCCGTACGCGCTGCTCTGGCTCGATGAAGGTCCGGCCAACATAGTGATTGCGGATCAGGCCGAATCGGAAGGGAATCCCACTTTCGTCTGCGTAGCCGAGCGCCGCAGTGACGCCCGAGTCGGGAACGGGGACGACCAAGTCCGCGGGAACGCTGGACTCGCGGGCGAGCTGTCGCCCCATCTGGTCACGGCTCTCCTGCACCCAGCGACCATAGATTTTGCTGTCAGGCCGGGCGAAGTATACATGCTCGAAGATGCAGCTCGATTGCTGTGCGCCAGACGCGTATTGGCGGCTGGTCAGGCCGTCTTCTGTGATCATGACCAACTCGCCGGGCAACACGTCGCGTTCATACTCGGCGCGGAGCAGGTCGAATGCGCACGTTTCGGAGGCAATGATGATCGTGTCAGGACCGTCCTGGTTTCGGATACGTCCGATCGAAAGTGGTCGAAAGCCGCGAGGATCGCGCGCAGCAAAAATACGATCCCGCGTCATCATGACAATGGAGAATGCTCCTTCCACTTGCCGTAACGAATCGGCGATGGCATCCACGAGCGTTCCGGCGCGGGAGTGAGCGATGAGCTGCACGATGATCTCGGAGTCGGACGTGGTCTGGAAGTAAGCTCCGTCGCGCTCAAGCTTTGCGCGAACCGTTCCCAGGTTCACCAGGTTGCCATTGTGCGCGATTGCGATGAGGCCCTTCGTCGATTCGACTCGAATGGGCTGGGCATTCAGAAGGGCGGAATCACCGGTCGTGGAGTAGCGTGTGTGGCCGATTGCCATCTGGCCCGAAAGCTTTTGCAACACCTCGTCCGTAAATATCTCGGAGACGAGACCCATCCCTTTAATGTTCGCGAGGTGCTGGCCATCGGCGGTCGCAATGCCTGCAGACTCCTGCCCGCGATGCTGCAATGCGTAAAGGCCGAGGTAGGCCATCTTCGCGGCATCGGGATGACCATGGACAGCAACTACTCCGCACTCTTCGCGAAGTTTGGGATCAGTGTCGGTAGGAAATGAAGAACGGACAGTGATCAGTTGATCGTCTGCGGGCAGCGCATGATCGAAAACACCCGGGACGCCCTGAAACATCAATCGGCTCGTCATTATGGCGTGACCTCATTGTGAAGTGCAGCTTCCAGCGAGTTTGCCCATGGCTTCCGTAGTTCAGAGATCTGGCCTGAGATCAACAAATCGCCGTAGACGGACACCTCCAAGCGATCGCCGCCGGTTGTTCCGATACGGGTGCAGAAATAACTGTACTGCGTGGCGAGTTTTTCGACATCTGAGATGTTCTCATGCACTGTGCTGACGAGAACGGTGGATGATGGCTCAGCGAACAAACCGAAGAGCGGGTGCGTCATCAGCGATGGTTCCTGCTCGACCTTCGCACCGATGCCCTTGTCGAATGTAGCTTGAGCGAGCGCGGTAGCGATGCCGCCATCGGCTATGTCGCGGGCAGAGCGAATCAGTTTACGCGCTGCCAGAGCGACGAGCAGCTTCTGCAGGTCAGCTTCAGCATCCAGATCGAGCTTCGGCGGAGTTCCCCAGAGTTCGCCGAGCACAGCCTTCGCATATTCCGAACTGCCGAAGGCACAGATGTTCTGTGCAGCCGTTGCATCTGGCGCTTCGGGATCAGCGTCCGGCACCGGCTCAGGCTGAGCTTCTACCGGGTAGTAGCGCATCGGCTCGGGCTGGAAAGGGACTTTGAGATCGGGCTTGGGCTCTTCCCCGCGCGGTACAGGCCATAGCAGAAGAATGGCGTCCCCGGCCCGCTGGAAGCCGGCGGGTACCGCCTTCGTGATATCGTCGATAATTCCAACGATTCCCAGCACGGGTGTAGGGAAGATTCCTTCGCCTTTTGTCTCGTTATACAAGGAGACGTTGCCGCCGGTGATTGGTGTTCCCAGCGTTGTACATGCCTCAGCGATGCCGTCGATAGCGTTGGAGAGCTGAGCCATAATCTCGGGCTTTTCCGGATTGCCAAAGTTCAGGCAATTCGTCGCGGCCACAGGTAGTCCACCTGCACAGGCCACTTTCCGTGCGGCTTCGGCCACCGCGTGCATCGCACCGAGTCTCGGATCGAGGTAGCACCAGCGGCCGTTTCCGTCGAGTGCCATCGCCAGCCCGCGCTCATGATGGGGTTCGCCGGTCCCCTTGATGCGCATGACGCCGGCTTCACCGCCAGGTCCAAGCACCGTGTTGGTTTGCACCATCGAGTCATATTGCTGATGTACCCAGCGTTTCGACGAAACATTCGCGCTGGCGAGCAACTTCTTGAGATCAGCTTTGAAGTCACGATCCCGGGCCAGTTCTGCGGCTGCCTGCTCCGACGGTTCCAGCGAGACCGCTGGTTTCCACGTCCCGACTGGACGATGGTAGAGAGGCGCATCGTCGGTCAAAGACTGGTTGGGGATATCGGCGACCAGTTCTCCATGATGGCGAATCTTCAGCCTTGGTTCCGGCTGAACTGTTCCAACGATTACGGCATCGAGACCCCATTTTGCGAAGACTTTCAGAACTTCATTCTCTCGTCCCTTCTCGGCAACGAGCAGCATGCGCTCCTGGCTCTCAGAGAGCATGATTTCGTAAGCGCTCATGCCGGTTTCTCGCTGAGGAACCAGATCGAGTTCCACGTCGAGACCGACCCCTCCCCGCGCCCCCATCTCGCAGGTCGAGCAGGTTAGCCCGGCAGCGCCCATGTCCTGGATGCCGACAATCGCACCAGTTTTCATCGCTTCGAGGCAGGCTTCCAGGAGCAGCTTTTCCATAAATGGATCACCCACCTGGACATTGGGGCGCTTCTGCTCCGAGCCTTCCTTGAACTCCTCGCTCGCCATGGTGGCGCCGTGAATTCCGTCGCGCCCGGTTTTTGCTCCTACATATATAACGGGGTTCCCGGTGCCGGTTGCTTTTGCATAAAAGATCTCGTCTTTCCGGACCAGACCTAATGCAAACGCATTTACCAGCGGATTGCCGCTGTAACAAGGTTCAAACTTTGTCTCGCCACCTAAATTAGGTACTCCAAAGCAGTTGCCATAACTGGCGATACCGTCTACGACGCCTTCAACAATAGAATGATTCTTCTGAACAAGTTCCGGCTCGACATTGCTTTCGTTGGTGATGGGTCCGAAGCGCAGCGAATCCATTACCGCAAGCGGTCGAGCACCCATCGTGAAGATGTCCCGCAGAATGCCGCCAACGCCCGTGGCCGCACCCTGATGGGGTTCGATGTAGCTGGGGTGATTGTGGCTCTCGATCTTGAATGCACAAGCCCAACCATCGCCGACGTCGATGATGCCCGCGTTTTCACCTGGGCCTTGCACCACACGGTCGCTTTTGGTTGGAAGGCGCTTCAGATGCACACGACTCGACTTGTACGAGCAGTGCTCGCTCCACATCACGCTGTAAATGCCTAGTTCGGTAAGAGAAGGGACGCGTCCGAGTGCCGCCAGGATCCGCTCGTACTCTTCCCCGGTGATGCTGTGCTGGGCCAGCAACTCCGGGGTGATCACGACTGGATCGGGAACGACTGCAGAAGAGGCAGTAGTCATCACGATTGCCTCCATTGTCGCATGGGATTCGCAATCGGTCCTGTGGGATATGTGGTCAAAGGACTTGCAAGTGCCTGCGTGCCGTGCCTGATCCGCACTGCCCGCCGTCGATTGACCGAAGAAAGAGTGATAATTCTCTCCCCCGGTGCCGCAAACTGATCAATGCCTTTCAGTTTCGGGAGGCTCGCCTTGATTCCCGAAGCTCGCTGCCTAGCTATCAACAATGATGGTCCGGACTCCATTTGGCGAGCGTGAGCTGCCGTGATTGTCTGAGTAGTCCAGCGAACAATCCGTATGCGATACTTTTTATGCACCAACCTTGGCCGGGATGGCGGAACTGGCAGACGCAGCGGACTCAAAATCCGCCGACCCTTGCGGTCATGGGGGTTCGACCCCCCCTCCCGGCACCAGCAAAATCAAGGGTTTAGATTGAATTGGCCTCTCGAAATGCGAGAGGCCAAAATCGTTTGGTGGCTGTTCTGATGGCTGTTGGTTCTTACAGTGGTGCGCCCTGAAGAACAATGAGCTCAGAAAGGAACGTCTGTCGAATCTCGCCGAGAGTATTGGCTGTCACGTAATCGAGATTTCATAGCGATAGCGGCGAGTAAATACAAGCCGAGACCAGCACTACACTGCATGATCTCAGTAGAACCTTCGACCGCCTCAGCCATCAGGTATGAGAATCGAGCCAATTGAGCGCTAGACAGTAGTTCAGTTCGGTAGCGTCAAGCCTAATTTCCCGGAATGCCGATTCGAACGAGTTTGCCATTTTCAAACCTAAAGTCGATTCCAGGAAACTGCAATCTGCCCGATTCCCTTTGAATGAAATCTGCAGAGGGATGGCCATATGCGTTTCGAACCTCTTCTACCGTCGACTTCCAGTTGATTCCTTTGGATGTCTGTCCGCAGAACACGCCAAACTGCCCACTCCCTTGTTGGTGGTTATAGAAGTAGATTGCGTGGACTTTATCATCTGTACGGTTGAGTGAAATTTCGATGCCTCGCGAACGATATTCAACGAAGCGAACATCCGAGAACTCCTCGCTGGGAGTTGCTTTTCCTAGGGCGGCCTGTATCGACCGGAAGCTCGCGCCAACTTGAATAGGTCCCCACCCTGATCCTTCAGCTATTTTTGTCTCTGATTCGGTCGCGTTGCATTTGTATGATTCGCTCTCAGGCAAGTTGTGAGCCAGAAGATCTTCACACCAGTTCCCTCCGCTCTGCGGCTGTTTCGTGGCAGCCGACTTGATGTCCTGTAGTTTGCATTCAAACGCGATTAGCTTCTGCGGGTAAGCGGGACCGTTCAGATTGAGGAATGGGTAGAAATGCTCTATGTGCACGTCCTGAGTGGTTCCGCGTCGATCGATTTTGAGCTTCTGGTCCCAAAAGAAGTCGACAGGCTGCGTCTTGGCTGCCACATCTTTCGGCAGTTCGCGGATTTCGGGACGATCTAGGAGCTGTACAAGTGCGCTGACATCATCGGCCTTCATCATGAACGTATACGACTTGGTTGCTTTCGACCGAACCGTGTATGTCACGCTGCCGTTAGCGAAGACCTTCAGATCTTCGACCGTATGTGCATCGCCTGTTGGCCCATCGATCACGTCGTGAGATACGAGTATCGGTTGCTCAGCCTGCTGGCCTTGGGAGCGCGGTACTAGCAATGCGATGGCAATTGTGCAGATCATCCGAAAGTGGCGACGTCCTTGCATGTCTAAAAGATAGACCCCGCGATGCTGCAAATTGTTCCCAGATCCCCAGAATCCACTTCTCGGAAGGGAACGGCCACCTTGCTTGACGACGATTCGCCAATGCACCTATCGAAACTGAATCAATCTCGGCTGGGTCTCTCAACCACCACAGGAATTCAATCCACCGTGGCGATGCGATCGATCACGGAAAGTCGGTGTTCCGGTGAGAGATGGCTGTAGCGTGCGGACATCGTAATTGTCTTGTGGCCCGCGAGTTCCTGGATTTATTTGATTGATGCTCCGGCCATCGCCAACCATGAGCAGAAGGTGTGCCGATTTGAGTGCCAGACATAGTTCGCAATCTTCGCCTCTTCGAGACAGGGTTGGAACCAGGATCGTGTATCGAATCTGCCTTGCGATCCCTCCCGTGGAAAGACCGGATCGGATGCCTTCTGTAGAGGTCTCTTCAGCGATCCAATTGCCTTCAGTGCGTCGGCATTGAGATGCACGGTTCGAGCCGAGCCGTTCTTTGTCTTCGTCAGCTCGATTGTGCGCCGTTCGAGGTCAACTTGAGACCACATACAGGAGTACTGTTCGCTCAGCCGCATCCCGGTGTGAACGCTGACGACAAACTCGGCCAAATGTTCCGGAAAGCGCACCGCAATCACTCGATGGAGCCGATCGTATTCGTCACGGTTTAAGAAGCGAAGCCGGCCCGTTCCTTCTTTCCTTTGCCGGACCAGACGCGCGGGATTGACGGCCACTTTGCCATTGCGAACGCCTTCCCGATAGCAGAGTGAGATGAAGGCCTTATAGCGGTTCGCAGTTGCCGGCGTTTTGCAGCGGGTTCTAAGCCACCGTTCCAACTCCTGCGGAGTGAGGTCAGCTGCTGGCTTGGAACCCAGCGCTTTCCTTACGATTTCTCCCTTGCTTTCGTAGCTCCGATTGTCCTTGTGATGCGCGACGAATTCGAGCACATCATCGATCAGTTCCGACAGCGTGACAACCTTGCTGTTGCGCAGCTCAGGAAGCTTCCTTCCGGCGACTACATCGGCCTTGCGCGATTGGTACAACTTGATCGCATCCGACTTGCGACCGACCTTCTCCCGATGTCGCTTTCCGTCACCGTAATAGTGAATCCACCAGATGCCGCTTCCGATGGGATTCTCGTAGACTCCGCGCATCGCTCACCTCGCTGTTTTGGTCTCGTGCATTTTTTGATGACATTCCCCGGATATTTGGATGATCTGCCGAGGTACCAGGGGCGGTGTCAAGGCTCTCTGACCGCGAAGCGGCGCGCAGAGCGCGGCCTTGACTCCGCCCCGACCTCGGCTATTCTCTCCTATCCGGGGAATGTCATTCGGTTGTTCGTCGGGTCTCTTCTGCGCGACGATTCGCGCGTTTTGCGAGGAGTTCTTGCGCCCGGGTTAGCTTCGTTTTCTGGACCCGTTCGAAGAGTGCACTAATGTGCTCGGTCGCCATTCCGGACGCTTTCAGGAGCGGGTCGAATGCAGCCATCATCAACATCTGACTCCCGACGGATTCGATAAAGATATCCGTAGCAAGTGGGTTCGAACTCCCGCCTTGAGCGGCCCTCAGCAACGCTTCACGTGCCCATTCGCTTGGCGTCTTGCCCGCGCGCGTTGCTGCTTCTTCGATGATCTTTGCTTCGACTGCGGTGAGCTTCGTACTCAGGTTGAGTGTGCGGCGTTCACGCCCGTGCAGTTTCTCCTTTGGTCGATCTGTCATTACCTGAACGTCACCCATAGTGACCTCCGTCCCGTGTTTACGCGGTATCTGGCCAGATACTGCGTTTTGTAAGCGTGTGTTTTCAGTGGTATCTATCGAGATACCGAAGTATCTGGGCAGTTCCCTTTCAGGGGTGGAGTGTCACAATTCACCCGGTGCGCAGCACCGAACGGGATGTTTGCCCTGATTTCTTCCATCGTGTGCGACAACATAACGCCATCTCTCGCACGAGTCCAATACCTTTTTGGTGAAGAGTGATGCCTTGTAGGCATCGTCGCAAACGAGAAACCGAGATTGGCACAACTCAGATTCAGCCGTACCCTCTAACGCGTGAAGCTGCCTCCGAGTGACCATTAATGCCTTTGCGATGCCTTCTAGGAATAACGCTGTAAGTAAAAGGTCTTGGACACGCATTCAAAACTGGTCAAAGCTGTAACTGATCGCAGGCGCAAGCAAATTCTTGAACCCGTCAGCACGTGACGCCGTGAAGACGGGTTGACGATGGGAGCATCCGATATGAGATCAGCAGACGGCGAACAAAAGAAACCGCCCGCTCGAGTCACAGTAGCGGCAGAGAGCAAGATACTTGCGAGCCGAGAGGAGGCAGCGCAGTTGCTCTCCATTAGCCAGAGAGCACTCGATTACCTGATCGCAACGCAGCGGCTCCCAACACGGCGCATTGGTGGTCGGGTTCTCATCCCGGTTTCCGAGCTTAGGAAATATGCGCGTACCGACCATCCAGAGCGGATCGTGGCGTGACGACGCTATCGCTGAGATCTGTCTTCCTCGATTGCTTCGATCCACAACTGTAGCGTCAGATCTTCGCGCTTCGGATTGCCGAGGTAAGGTCGAAGCTCTTGGTGGTAACGCTCCCGAAGTAAGTCGAGATCGAAGGGAATGGTGCGAGCCAGGTAGCGCACATCGCTCCGGTCGCGCTCAATGTTGCGCTCGAGTTTGGTGAGTGCGAGATCGTATGGATCGAGTGCCATGAGCCGCAGATGTTGAAATGCTCCAGGAAACATCTCATGAAGGCGACTCTCATATTCGTAGGGAGGTTGCGTGACGGTGACTCGATCCAAATAGATACCGTACTTCTGGAATAGAGGGCCGCCGAGCATTGCTACTGCGGAGAAAGCTTCTGCAGCAGCACGCGGCGCTATTTCGAGCACGTCGACATCAGCGGTAGGACGTTTAAGCCCATATAGCATTGTGACGACAAAGCCGCCAATACAATCCAGACGCACCGTGGAGTCTGCGATTCGGTCCAACTCGTTCAGGAATGACCGCCACGGTTCCGGGATCGCTTCACGAGGGCACATAGGCCAAGTGTTTCACGTCCAAATCTGTGAGCAGATTCCAATGGCGTGCCTTGGGCGGACGATTCTGGCGAAGCCATTTGCGTTCAGCTTGTGTCATGGATTCATTCGCGAGTGTATCTTCCGCAGCGAGCCGAGAACGTTCAACAACGGCGAGCTGTCGCGAGAGGCTAGTCTTTCGCGACTCGTCGGCCCCCTTCCACGCGAACTCTTCAGCAAGAGCCACAACGAACCCAAGTCTGTTCTGGCGGTCGTTGAGCTTGGCATTGCGGGTGAGCCACTCCCAATCCATTTCCGGATACGTGTAGACGAGCCAGGGAAGCGCCTCAGCGACTCTTCGGTCAAGTTCGTCCTGATCGAGCGCCAGGAAGAGCAGTCGAGCCGGGTTGTAGTGGGATTTTCGGCGAAGATAGGAGAATCCTGGGTACCCAAGCGCACCCAGTTCCGACTTGAACTCGCTCTCATCCAAAGTCGAAGATGGAGCAACCTCAAGCGGCAATGCCGTCGGAGGGAGATGGAATAGCCTCGTTGCCTGGGCAGCAAGTTCCGCAGTCACCGGCCGATGCCCTCGTTCGAGCATCGACAAGTAAGCTTGCGTGAGGCCTAGCCTTGACGCCGCTTCTTGCTGCGTAAGGTTGGCCTGCTCCCGTCCCGTCTTCAACGTTTCGCCTGTCACATTCCCTTCCTGACTGATTATAACATTAATTGTTATATTATCTGCTCAGCACTCCAAGAGGGGTCCGCCGGCCACATCAGCAGCCTTCGACCGGCACAGAAAATGGGTGTAATTGGGCGCATAATCGGGTGCCAGGACCGCCGATATTAGCGATTTCGGCGGATTCAACGGCCACCCGAGTGAAGATATAGCTGTTTGATTGCATTGCACTAGAAATTGTGCATCTCATAAGACTTGATAAATGAGAGCGCTGGACGCATAAACAGCCATTAAACGGCCACCAAGTTGCTGCTGTTCTTGTGCAAGCCGTCTGGTTTTTCGAGCGAAAATCCGCCGAGATTCTCAGTGGCTGTTTTGATGGCTGTTCGCTGTCAACTTTTGTGCATTTTGCTGCGATGGACTGCAAGACCATCGATCTCCGTAACCACCTAAAGGAAAACAACTTATGCAGCGAGTTGCGGCCGATTGCGACTTGCTGCAAAATCGCAAAAAACAGACTCAAAATCCGCCGACCCTTGCGGTCATGGGGGTTCGACCCCCCTCGGCACCAGCCTTAAAACATCATAAAATCAGCAATTTACAAAACCGGCAAAACGTGTGTGCCAAATATGTGCCAAAAACGTGCCAAATATGTGCCAAGGCATCATCTTTTCGGCATCACTACGAGTAAACATTTTTGTCAGTAGGCTATGCGCGCACCAACTGCGACGAGAACCACACAACGCTGAATACAACATCGACATGGATCCAGTGGCAGCGCAGAAAAGTATTTAAGTCCCACGTTCCCATCTTCGTTATGCCCCTCGACTCGACCCAAATGAAACTCGGCGGAATCGAGCGCGCCGAACGCTTCCGTGCCGGCACTCCACTGACGCACTTCTGATCCTCTACACCCAGTGGTCTGGCGGCGGTCCCGGTGTCCGCACCCTCTACGGTTTCTTCTCCGTCGCGTACACAATCAACCCTAACCTCTGCTCCAAAACCCACTTCATCTCACTATCGATGACAAAGGCTTGCCTCCTTTGATTTGCCGGGGATCAGACCGATAAAGGAATTGTGCGTTGCATTGAAAAGCAGGGTGTACGGCTTTCTGTTCTTCCCTCGTTTGGGAATGTAGATCTCATCAATGCGCAAGCTTTTCATCGCCGGATTGATACACAGCGTTATCGGCCATGGCGGCATAGGGATGAACTCGTCCTTGATGCGGTCGATGGTTTTCCGATTTTTGCCAACCCAATCGGCTATCTGCTCGATGGGAATCCTGGGATCGAGAAGCTTCCGTATGACAAATTCCAGGGCTTCGGTGGTAAACCGGTGCCCAACCGCCATCCCAGGGTGGGGCAGCGGTACCTCAAGTTCGATTGTCTCCTCCTCATCTTCCAGAAACCACCGTGGCACCTCGATCCTGACTCGCGTGGGCGTGTCGGCAATATTTACGTGCACGTAGGTCGCAATGCGAGTACCCCTCTTAAGCTGGTCGTAAGTTGGGCAGGTGTGGATGAACCGGCACTGCTCATCACAAGGGTGGTATTCGCGTTTCACCAGCCATACGAATGCGCCGTTCTCAATCACCCGGTTTCCATCTTGGTCGCACGTATACTTTGTGCCGTCGAAGTACGGAATCCTATCTCCGAGCGGAACGGGAGCGCCGTTCTGATGATTCCCGTGTTTTCGTGGCGCTCGCATTGCAGCTTCCTACTCCCCTCGGTACCCGCGAAAGCGGGGATTGAATCTCTATGAGGCCACAGGTAAGGGGGTAAGGTCAGCGTCTGGCAGAGCAGAAAGATGATGGTGCGGTTGAATCTTCGTCGCTCTTGCTTCCGAGCATCCCGGTTGGTTCTTGGCCTTGGCCGAGCACGTTCATGCGTGGCTGCCGATACGGTCTAAATGAGATGGGGGCGGCGTGCGGCATCGCATCATCCGGCTGCAGTTTGACTGACCGCTGGAAACGAGTTTCGAGGTCCGCCTGCAAGCAAATGCAGGTGGAGTCGAAGCCGTGATCACGTTTCAGGCAGTCTCAGATTGCGCACAGATGCACACTTTGGCGGAGTGAGAACACCGAATGCAGCACAGGGCATTTCCCTGCGGTTTGACATTTCGTGTGGTTGACAACACTGAATTCCGCAATAGCCCGGAGTGGACACCAGCATCAGGAGTTGTTGGAAACACCAGATGTCAAACTTGATCTTCGGGGTCGAGACCCGAGAGAGAGAGGCGGTCGAGCGATTTGCTCCCCGGAGGCGAACCGTTTTTGTCAGACCGCGACCATATATATAGATAGGGATCAGTTCAGGGGAGGGCTGGCAGGTGGCCGGTGCCTGGTGTCCGACAAGCGGAGATTTACCGACCGGACAAAGCCCGCCCCACCCCCGGCGCTTGGGTAGGCATGACGGCGCATCAATATATATGTATCCGGGCTCTGCACATGGTTTTCAAGTCGGGTGCGAGCAGCCCGTGATTCGATCGCAATCACGAAGGCGCCACAGAAGCCGTTAGGGATGGCAATCTGGACCGACTTGCTGCCGGAGATCTTTC
>Ga0207654_10000025_pt1 | contig 143807 bp, 118 predicted proteins | sample KBSC64metaG_FD_184355 | JGI IMG/M metagenome (GOLD analysis project Ga0207654, IMG submission 184355) | Corn rhizosphere microbial communities from Kellogg Biological Station, Michigan, USA - KBS C6-4 metaG (SPAdes) (version 2) | ecosystem: Host-associated > Plants > Roots > Rhizosphere >... | reverse complement strand
GCCGGGTCCTTCACCCAGCATTCCCTGAGGTCCGGGGGGAGGGGGAGGGGCTGCTTTGTCGCCCGGATCACCCGGCCCGGGGCCGTTTCTTCGACCGTCACGCCGCCAATCGCGGTGCATCCCCTCGTGGTTCTGCCGGAACTCCTGTACCTGCTTCCACTGGTCGGGGCTCAGTTTGGCGCGCAGGGCGAAAAGGAATCTGGCATTGGCTTTTTCCAGTTCCGCACGGGCCTGCGCCACCTTATCGATTTGAGACATGACCGCCGATTCATTCGGCTGATCTGCCTTAACGAGAGGCTCCAACCCAACTTCAGCCTTTTCCAGATTGGCCCGGAGGTCGATCAGTTTCTCGCGATGGTTCTGGAAGATGCCATCCATCGCTTTTCGCTGCTCGTCAGTCAGTTTCAGTTTTTCCACGATCCGTGGGTTATTCCACCAGCGGCCGAATTCACCATGCGAGCGCATTGCCCGCTCCATTGGCGGACGATGCATTCCGAAGCCGGGCCCGCCCGGGCCTTGCGCGCTCGTACCCAGCGCGGCGAAAGTTGCCGCAAGCGCGATTCCAAGTCGTACAGCCAGTATTGCTCTCATTTTCGTTCTCCTTTGCTGATCACTTGCTTCAGCCCTGTGTTCAGTTCCCTGTTCCCTGGTTCTCATCCATCAGCGATGCCAGCGGCTCCAGTGCGCTCGGAACCTCTCGCGATATGTCGGTGTCGACTTTTGCCATCAGGTCTGCCTCATCCTGGGCTCTAGTTGCAGCCAGTTCACGCTCTTGCTGGGCAATCCGGGCCGCCTCGATTTTCGCAGTCTCCTGCTGTCGGTGATTCTGGTAGACGCCGCCCGAAACGGAGCCAATGAATACAGCGCAACCGAGTGCCCATTTCGTGACAAGCCCCCAATTTGCGCGAGCCGGAGTCGTTGCCTGGCGGGGGCGATTGGCCATGGCTTCACTCCACGCATCGATACTCGATTTGAAGTTGCCGATTGCTTCGTGCAACTCTGGATCCAGTTCCAACCCGTCCTCGGGTCGCCCGAGCTTCGCGTTCTCATCGGTGCGATTCATCTCTTTTCCCCCAACTCTTTGCGGACTCGTGCCAGCGCACGCGACAGGTGCGCCTTCACAGTGCCCTCTCCCATTCCGGTCACATCCGTGATTTCCTTCAAATCCAGCTCCTCGATGTAGCGGAGGAGAAAGACCGTACGCTGCCGCTCACTCAAATTCTGTACCGCGCGGGCGATGTGAGACACCTGCTCCCTGGCCAACATGCGCTGTTCGGCGGAGCGTTCCCCGCTGGGCAGCCATTCACTGGCTTCATCGAGGTCGACCGCGTTGGTTCGCGTCTGCCGCCAGAACTGGAGCCGGCGATTGCGCCAGTGATCCTTCTGGAGGTTGATGGCAATCCGCATCAACCAGGTCAGCACGCTCGACTCCCCGCGAAAGCTGGACCAGTTGCGATGTGCCTTCAGAAAACAATCCTGCGTCAGCGTCTCCGCCAAATCCACATCGCGCGTGGACGCCAGAAGAAAACGAAAAATCTGCGCGCGATGGCTGACGACGACGCTGTCGAACTGCTGCGCGGCAATGCCTTCTGCCGTTGCGTTGATCATTGGCTCCAGTGTTGTGCAGGCCGCCATCACTTTGGTAGACGCCCGTACGCGATCCGGGATTACAGGGCCGTGACATTTCCCTGCTGTTTTAAGGACCTATGAGCTACAGACGGAGTTGCACGCGAGTTTGTCGCGGTGGCGGGCAGAGATTGCGATTTGCGAGCCAGCCAGAGCGGGAGATCGGAAACCACTAAGGCTCGCAAGTATTTGCGTAACAGCGCCTTGGCAAGCCTTTGAGATCTAGGATTTGCCCCTCAGGAAGCGTAACTCCCAGGAGGTCGTGGGCTGGTCTGTTTGTTCGGCGATGGGTCGAAGCACGGCTCGACCGGGCTGGTCGGGATACTCTGCTTGTGCGTAGTCCGTTTCCAAAGCTGCAATCGGAATGGAGAACGCCGTCTCTGCTGAAGCCTTCGCACCCGCAGCGGCTTTCGGCTCTCCCAAAAGCTGATTGGTCGTCGTAAGTTCGTTAAAGTACGAAGCGTTGTCTGCTGCTGAAGCTCCGAGAAGCCAAGGACCGTACCAGACGACTTCACGGCCATCGCTGCTTGGTTCCCTACGCAGTTTCATCTCGTATTTGACTTCGACGAGGTCCCCGTCGGCCCACACTCTTTCGGCGGTCGCGTAATTCGGTTCCATGGATGGCGCAGATGTGGATCCATGAATCCGCAACTGCACAGTTTCAGCCCATGCCGGCTTTCGGACCGCAAGCGTTGCTTTTTCTTTTGCAGCCCGTTTGATTCGGATGCGAACGATGCCAGTGCGCGGAAGGTCCGATTTGGCTACCGCTGACATCGAAGCGGTTTCAATCTTCCCGTCGACGGGAAGATCGTACGAGACGCCGCGTTTGGTCTCGCGGAAGGCATTCTCGCGGATATCCGGAAAACAACGCAATCCATGCAGAGTGCAGCACCACCATGCGCGTGCTGCTCCGGCTGCGGGCAGGCCTGTTCCGGTATACACGCGATGGCCGAAGTCTCCAGTCTCAAACTGGTTGAACGCGAGTTCGTTGAAGATGGCGCGCTCGGCAGAGACAAGGTATTTCGTATCTTCGGTCGCTCTCCACAACTGGAGATTGAGGCGCACCCAGTCAGCCTCACCGCATCCCTCTGTGCGGTGATTATTCGGGCTCCAGCCCTCCGGCACTCCACCGGTGAGCAGGAGATCGGGTGATGCCGTGATGTCCTGCCAAGCCCTTTCGCATTGATGCAGCAGGTTGGGATCGCCTGTTACCGCGTGAACGTCCATCACTCCCCGCAGACTGGTGAGATATCCGTGGACGTGGTCGCCGGGCCGGCGCTCAATCACTGCAGCGATCGATTCAGCCAGTTTGCGATACTGCTCATCCTTCGTGACGCTGTACAGCATCGCGAGTCCCTCGGTCTGCTGCGTCCAGCAGATGTAGCTGGAGGCAAAGTGCTGTGCTCCGAAGGCATCGCGAATCTCTTTCGAGAGCATGAGCGGGCTCACGCGAACCAGAAAATCGCCGATCCGTCTGCTGGCAGCCAGCGCAGGCCCGGACTTCCTGAACCTGTAGTACTCCAACAATCCAACGAGAAGACGTCCGTTTCCCCAGAGCAACGCCATATCGGCATCAGCCGGATTCTCAAAATGAAATGTGGTGCCGAAGTAGCCTTCAGACTTTTGGAGCGCGATAATTCTCTCCACCAGTGCATCAAGTTGCGGCACGTCGATGCCGTACACCCTTGCGGCAGTCGCCAGTGCTCCGATGTACCTGCCGGAGAGGTCGCCACTGTACTCAGTAAATCGCCGCTCGGGCGTTGGCTTGACGTCGGCCAGCAGAAACTCATCGCTGTATCGCGGAGCATCGCCTTCGAGAACCCGGCGAAGGGTCAGCCTGAATCTCGGATCGGCTTCGATGGTATGCCTCTCAGTATTGGAACGTGTCCCCGATGCTGCCTCGAGAAATCCGCTCGCGTTCACGACGAACGATGCTATTGCGGCTGTTTTTACGAACTTCCGCCGGTCAAGTTTCCCCATGCGTATACCTCTGCCCGTTGATAACGCATCTGATTTTCAGCTTCGGAGAGCAATGCGTCAAACAGAAGTCACAAATAGAGACTCGCAACCCGAGCATAGACTCGCAACGCGAACGCCTGTGGGAGTGATCGACAAACTGGCCGAAGGCCACTATGCGGCCGCTTTGAGCCTTCTCTCCAGCAGGAACATTAGCTGCACTTCTTCCTCGCGGAGGGAATGCTGGTTTGCCCTCATCTTTTTCTCTGCCGCTTCGAGCGTCTTGATGAGTTCTCCCGTCATGTACGTTTCCAGCACCGTGGGGTGGACATAGCATTTGCGACAGACGGCGGGAGTGTTGCCGAGTTGCTCCGCAACCTTCTTGATCGCTTCGACCACGTTTTTCTTCGCCTGTGTCTGGGTCTCGCATGCTTCGCACTCGCGCAAAGCCAGGCAAGCGAGAACTGTACCGGCCCAAGTGCGAAAGTCTTTGGCTGTAAATGGCTGCTCGGTGATGGACCGCAGATAGTCGTTCACGTCGGATGAGTCGACCGTATGAAGCGAGCCGTCCTCGTCGATGTACTGAAAGAGTTCGTACCCGGGCAGGTCCAGGCATTTCTTCACGATGCGCGCGAGACGGCGATTGTTCAGGTCGATGACATGCTGCTTGCCGCTTTTCCCCTTGAATTTGAATCGGACCGTCGATCCATCCACATCGACGTGTTTGTTACGAAGCGTAGTCAGCCCGTACGAATGATTTTCTTTTGCGTACTCCTCGTTGCCGATGCGAATGAAGGTGGTCTCAAGCAGGCGGACGAGGGTTGCGAGCACTTTCTCTTTCGGCAGTCCCGGTAGCGCCAGATCCTGCTCTACCCGACTGCGAATGATGGGCAAAGTTTCGCCAAAAAGCTTCATGCGCTCATATTTGGTTTCGTCGCGGACCTCGCGCCAGCGCGGATGATAGCGACTTTGCTTTCTGCCCCTGGCGTCGCGTCCGGTTGCCTGAAGGTGCCCATTGGCGCGCGGGCATATCCAGACATCTTTCCAGGCAGGAGGGATGACCAATGATTTGATCCTTGTCAGGACCTCTTTATCCCGGACAGGTTTGCCATCGGGATCGAAGTACTGAAAGCTTTTGCCTCGTCCCCGGCGAGTGATACCGGGAATGGAATCGGTTACGTAACGAAGTCCGGCTAGTTTTGAGGACTCTACTGGGTCGAGTACGATCTCGGTGGTTGTAGACATGGGCCCTGGCCTGCACGACCGGGTTCAAGCCCGATCATCTCTGCCATCCTTTGATGCCGGAACCTCAGATCTCGGAGATGTCCCCCAGGCAGGACAGATGCCAGGGGCTATTCGTCGTCCTGATCGGGTTCATAGGTCGAAAACGGCACGGGACGCGTGCTGGTGCGCATACCAGCCAGGGTATTAAGGTCGGCAAGAACTTGCTTCCAGCGGTCCGTATCTCGTTTGGTGCTGATCGGCAGGTCGAGATTGGAATAGTACTGCTGGACGTCTTCTTTGATCCCGGGTGGGATCGCCCCGTTCGGATCCTGCACCAGCCTGTGCAGAAGCTCAGCGTAAGTAGCGTCCGTTAGCGGATAAACGCCCGGCTGCACAACCCTGCCGGTATCGAGATCGCGGTTGGGCAGGGGATGGTTCGGGTCGCGGCGTCTCGGTCCGCTGGTATATGGGTGCGTGAGGCTGGCGAGGGGCGGAATCTGTCCCTTGAAACGCGATGCCTCTGGCGTGAAACGCGTCAGAATGCTTCGCAATGAGGTAATCGAGACGGCGACACTGTGGGCGTAGTCGGCCTGGGTGTCCACCGTCGGACCCTTGACATTGACCAGCGCAAGAGGACCAACTTTGGGAAGGATAAACAACAGCACTGCCAACAGATGGGTCTCAATGCCGGGCTTGCGGCGATAAGAATCCCAGTTGTTCGCTTTTGCCACCTGGGCAGATTCCTTTTCAAGCTCAATCACCTCGGGTGTCATCGGGTCAGGTGGTTCATGACTGCGATGGAGAAGCGTGACCGCGTATGCGATTCGAGGAATGAAGGTCCGGGCGGCGAACCTATAGTCGCGCACGTTAATGCGCCGCCGTCCTTTGAAGTTTTCAGTCAACCCGTAGGTCTGATAGAAAGCCTGCGCGAGCTGTCTCATCGAAACTCGAAAACCAATGTGCCGCAGATATCGCAGTGGGGCCACCCGGTGATGCGCAATCTCATTGATGTCGAAGGCGAACTCCGTTTGAACGTGCGCGTGTTTACCCTGCGCATAACTCACTGAATTGCCATACTTGGCTCGAAGTTCAGGGAATTCAATCGGCACTGCCAGATTGGTAGCTTGCGAGTGACCGACGGAGTCGCCGATATAGTGCGAGAGAGCTCCGACAGCAAACGCCAGTTCGTTAGCATCACGCGCGTTCCGGAACAGGTTAACGACAAAGTCACCAGAGCGCACATAGTGGGTGAGGTCAGAGAATGACCGGTCGCCGAACGGATAATAGCCGATGTCCTGGATAACGCACCCGCCGTAAGCATACGAACGCGCCCGGTCGAGTTCAGCGGGGGTCAAATTTGGATAGCGGCTCAGAAGTAACGGAACAATCGAGTTCTGCCACGTGAGGTCGATGAGCTGCTCGTGCGTGAGGAGAGAGTAGGCGTCACAAGGACGTGAGCAGAGAAGCGCGAGAATAAGCAGAATTGCTGCGGAAATAGTTGATCGTCCGCGGTTCATTCGTCTCCATCGTCAGCGCCCGGCTACGTTTATTGTACTGATGACACATGTACCAGCATGCAGTGGATGAGCGGGTGCAAAGTCACTCGATGAATTCGCGTACCAGCGGATCTTCACTCGTCACCAGTTCATGCAGAGACCCGTTGAAGATCAAGCGACCTTCCGACAACATTAGGAACGTGGTGTTGGGATCGTATTGCCCTTTGGGTAGCGGGACCATGCGATCCTCAGCCGGCTCGAACCGATGACTGCACATCGTAAATGCGTCCTGCAATCGATGAGTGACGAGAACGGACGGCGTCCGGTAGACATCGCGCTGCTTGACGATTAACTCGATGATCGTTGTTGAGGTCACCGGATCCAAACCTCCGGTCGGCGAATCGTACAGCAACAATTCCGGCGTGTGAATCAGCGCGCGCGCAATGGCAACACGGCGCCGCATACCGCCGGATAGGCTGCCGGGATACAGACTGAATGTCTGTTCAAGGCCGACGAAGCGGAGCGACTCCCGAACGCGCACATCGATCTCGTCGTCCGCGACTTCCTCTTGAATGAGTTGGTACGCAACGTTGTCTCGTACGGTGAGAGAGTCAAAAAGCGCTCCCTCCTGGAAAACGAACCCCGTACGCGTCCGCAGAGCGAAAAGATCCCGCTCCGGCATTTGCGAAATCTCGCGGCCGAACAGATGGATAGTGCCGGCATCCGGACAGAGCAGCCCATTTGCCATTTTCAACAGCACACTTTTTCCAACTCCAGCCGGCCCCAGCAGAACTCGCGTTTCTCTCGGCGCAACCCGAAAGCTGATGTCCTCCAGAACAGATTTCCCCGGAAACGAGATTGATACGTTACGGAAATCGAGAACCGGCTCCGAAGCGGCTTCGGGTGACAGACCGGTGTTGGCCGGTATGGCAGAAGTCGTCATCAGGGAAAGACCGTGAGCATGATCTGCGTCAGCAGGAAGTCTACAAAAATAATCAGCACAGAGGAGACGACGACGGCTTTGATCGTTGAGCGCCCAACTCCTTCAGTTCCGCCTGTTGTTCTCAGCCCATAGAAGCATCCGATGCTGGCGATGATAAATCCCGAAAAGAGCGGTTTGATCAGACCCTGCATGATGTCGCCCAGCCGCAAGTACTCGTAGGCCATGGAGAAGTACTGAGTCCCGTTCTGGTGGTTCATGAACACCGTCACAGCGGCGCCACCCAGGATTCCGAAGAAGTTCGCCACGATCGACAGGAAGAAAAGCATGGCTACGCAGGCGAAGATTCGGGGCGTAACCAGCTTGCGCATCGGATCGACGCCCAGTGCCCGCATCGCATCAATCTGTTCGGTCACAACCATGGAGCCAAGTTCGCTGGCCATCGAGGAAGCGTTACGTCCAGAAACCATGATTCCGGTGAGTACTGGGCCCAATTCGCGAATCATGGATGTACTGACAAACCGGCCCGTAACCGCCGTGGCGCCGAATTGAGAGAGGGTGGCAGCTGATTGAAGAGCAAGGACGCCGCCCGTGAAAAAGCCCGAAAGAAGTACAATGGAGGCTGAGCCTACGCCGATAATGTCGGCTTGGATCAGGAAATCGGGCCAATAAATGGGCGGCCGGAAGAGGTTTGTGGCACCTCGCCAGGCAAACAGGGAATAATCCTGCACCGTACCCACGATGTTCTTGGCGGTATTCTCGATCGATTGGAAGGCCATCTAGTTGCCGCACCGTAAGTTGCGGGATGTGGGCTGTCACTCCCCGTCCTCGACAGGATAGCGTATCGGACCGGCGGCGCTCGCCGGATTCAAATTTCCGGAGCCGTCCAGTTCTGTCAGAAAGCGACCCAAGTCCCGATCGAACGACCAACCGGGTGTGAGCGTAAGTTTCTCATCGAACAAGGATTTCCCTCCGATGTTCTCCGCAAGACGCAGGCTGCAGGTTACGCATCTAAGAGGTTGTGTCCAGTAAAGATTTCATACGGGAGGCTGAATGCACTCGTTTCGCTTGCGATTGATCCTCGCTCTGATTGCAGGCGTCACGATTGTTTCCATCGCCTCGACCTATTTCGAAGTACTTGAGCATAAGCACATTTTGCGGCAGGAGCTGGAATGGCGGTCCACCTGGATCGGCAACAGCCTCAAGCCTCAGATGCGGCAGGCGCTGATCCAGGGTGACCTGGCAGGGCTGGGGTCTGCGGTTACTCAGGCGAAAGAGCAGACTGGAGCTCTCGGCATCGGCATCTATGACCCGCAAGGCCATCTCATGACCGAGGCTGGCGCGCCGGAGGTTTTCAGCGCGCTGGCTCATTCTCCGTTCGAATCGCTCGCAAAAACAGGCGTTCAATCGCTTTCCCGTACGCGCGTAGAGCAATCTCTTCAAAAGGGAGCTCAGATCAACGCATTCGGCCACACCGGCGACACGCAGTGGCTTGAAGAGGTGTTCCCGTTACACGACGGAAACAAGCTTGTGGGCGCACTTGTGGTCTTGATTGATGCCGGCTACATCCGGGACCAAAGCTATGACCTTTGGCGCCGAAGCTTCTGGTGGATCGTCGCGACCGTCCTGCTGATTGTGACCGTGACGTTCGCGATGGTGCGCTGGTTCCTTATGCGACCCCTGATGCGCGTGGCCGATCGCCTCAGGCGTTTGCGGATGGGGCATTTCGAGAAAGGCATGAGCGGCGGAACGAACGAACTCAGCATGTTCAGTCCGCTGGCGCGCGAAGTTGAGACCATGGCGGAGAGCCTGATTGCCGCGCGGGCGGCCGCGGCGGCAGAGGCGCGGCTGCGCGATGCAGGTGAGCATTTCTGGACCCCCGAGCGCCTTGCAGTCCACATGCGGAATAAGGCAAGCGGCCGAATCTTCGCGGTTTCGAACCGCGAGCCCTACATGCACGTGCGCGACGGGCGCAAGACTGCGTGTATCGTTCCGCCAAGCGGCCTGGTCACTGCACTCGAGCCGGTCTTACAGGCCTGTGACGGTGTATGGGTCGCAACCGGAAGCGGGAACGCTGACCGGGAGAACGTCGATGAGTTCGACAGGCTCCGGGTGCCGCCCGACGACCCCAAATACACGCTACGTCGTGTATGGCTGACAGCAGAAGAAGAATCCCGCTACTATGACGGATTCGCCAATGAGGGGCTGTGGCCTCTGTGCCACATTGCGCATACCCGCCCGACGTTCCGCGCGGCCGACTGGGAAGCGTACCAGAAAGTAAATGAGAAGTTCGCGTCGGCACTCCTCGAGGAGATGAAAGACAGCACCGAGCCGCTCATTTTCGTGCAGGATTACCACTTCGCACTGCTGCCCAGGCTCATCAAAACGGCCCGGCCGGATGCCAGGGTTGCGATCTTCTGGCACATCCCGTGGCCCAATCCGGAAGCATTTGGGATTTGCCCATGGCAGCCGGAGCTCCTCGATGGTCTTCTGGGAGCCGATTTGATCGGCTTCCATATCCCGCTTCACTGCAATAACTTCCTCGACACTGTCGACCGGGCGCTCGAATCGCGTACCGATCGCGAGCACATGACCGTGCGTCGCGCGGGGCACATCACTGCAGTCAAACCGTATCCCGTGAGCGTCGCATTCAGCGGCGGAATTCCGAGTGCCTTACAGGCAATTGTCACAGAGCGCGAAGAAGATCGCGCAGAAGAGCGGCGAGCTCTCTTGTCGGAATTCGGAGTGCAGGCGGAGTCGATCGTCGTCGGTGTCGACCGCTTGGACTACACGAAGGGAATTGTGGAGCGCTTACTGGCCATCGAAGAACTACTTGTCGAGCACCCGTGGCACAAGGAAAGGCTCACGATGGTGCAGATCGCAGCTCCGAGCCGAACGCGCATTCCGAGCTACGCCGATTTGCATCGGCGAGTGGATGAAGAGGTCCGCCGCATCAATCATCGATTCCAGACGTCGAAGTGGAAGCCGATCGTGCTGATCGAGCGGCAGTGCAATCACGAAGAAGTCAATCGCTGGTACCGCATCGCCCAGGTCTGCCTGGTGACGTCGCTACACGATGGGATGAACCTGGTCGCAAAAGAATTCGCGGCCGCGCGAGACGATGAGGATGGCGTGCTGGTCCTCAGCAAATTCACCGGAGCCGCAGTGGAACTTCGTGATGCCTTACTCGTTAATCCCTATGACATCGCTGAAGTAGCTGAGGCAATCCATCGCGGGATCGAAATGCCGCGCGAAGAGCGCAGAGTCCGCATGCAGCAGATGCGCAAGCAGGTAATGGAGCACAATATCTATCGGTGGGCGGCAATGGTTCTCGGCGATCTGCGCGATGTTCGCCTTGAACTCTACGATTCGGAAGCTCACCCGGGATCCCTTCCTGAGCCGATCCCTATCGACCCCTACCGAAAAATGGCATAGAAAGAGAGGAGTATTGAACCCGACGGAAGCACAGCAGCTCGACGACTTCTTTTGTTCGCTGCACGATGCTCAAGCACCACTATTGCTACTGGACTACGACGGCACCCTTGCCGATTTTCGAGTCGATCGCTTCACCGCCCGTCCGTGGGCCGGTGTGCGAGAAATCCTTACCGAAATTCAGAACGACAAGCGCACGCAAATGCGTGTGATCACCGGCCGCCCAGCCGCTGAAATCAACCCTCTGCTGCAGCTTCCCGGTGCCGTGGAGGTGTGGGGACTGCACGGTGCTGAACGGTTGCATACGGACGGGCGACGCGAAATGCAGGAAGCCCCATCAGAAGCGGCCGCGAAGCTGGACGAATTAAGGCTGTTGCTGCGCCAGAACGCATTCGGTGGTCTTTTCGAGGACAAGCCAAACGCGGCTGTCATGCACTGGCGTGGTCTGTCTCCTCATCGCGCCAAACTGGTTGAGCTGAAGACTCGCGAGCTGTTCGAGCCTGCTTCCCTGGTCGAAGGCTTATCGCTTCTTCCGTTTGAGTCGGGCATCGAACTGCGAGTAGGCCGCGATAAGGGTGGTGCGGTACAAGCTGTCGTCGAGCAGTTCAGCGACGAAACGCCCGTTGCATTTCTCGGTGACGATCTGACGGACGAGTCTGCATTTCGCGCGGTTAATGGCTTGAATAACCCGCATCTCAGCCTTCTTGTACGGCGGGCAATTCGCCCTACGTCTGCCGCAATCTGGCTGAAGCCTCCAGAGGAACTACGGTGGTTTCTAAAGCAATGGCTACAGGCAACAACCGGCAGGTGGAGAGCGAAAGCTGAGCTTCCTGCTCCGGAGAATGCCGGAAGCGGAATCTCAAGTCAGGCTGCTCAGGCATAGCCGTCGGAATCATGTCTTACACTCGTCTACGTTGATTGAAATCGACCGCTCCGGAGTATGCGCATGGAGATTTCACGTAGACGGCTTCTCAAGGGCATGGCAACAGCCACGGCGCTGGAAATGTCACGCAGTTCCCAGGCCGGCTCGATTCTGCAGGACACACCGTATGCCTCGAACTGGGATTCCCTCAGCCGATACCGGTGTCCCGAGTGGTACAGAGACGCAAAGTTCGGGATTTATTTCCATTGGGGGCTCTACTCGGTTCCCGCGTTTGGCAACGAGTGGTATCCCCACTGGATGTACCTGCCTGGCCGCCCCGAATATGAGCATCATCTTGCAGCTTACGGCCCACTCGACCGCTTCGGTTACAAAGACTTCGCTGCGCAGTTCACCGCCGAAAACTTCGATGCAGATGCCTGGGTAACTCTATTCCGGGAGTGCGGCGCGCGGTATGTAGGGCCCGTCGCCGAGCACGCCGACGGCTTCTCCATGTGGAACAGCAAAGTGAATCGATGGAACGCATTCCGCCTGGGTCCGAAGCGGGACATTGTCGGCGAACTAGAGCGCGCGGTTCGCAGACAGAAACTGAAGTTCTATACCAGCTTCCATCACCAATGGCTTTGGGGATGGTATTCGAGTCCAGTTGAGAATGCGGACATCTACGACCCGCAGTACAAAGATCTTTATTGGCCGCAGAAATACACGCTCGGATCGCCGCAAGAGGCTAAAAATTACGCCGTAGATCGACCCGGCGCGTTCAACTATGCGCGGCCCGATCCGCCGCCCAGCGAAGCTTTCTGCCGAATGTGGCGCGACAAGATTGTCGAGGTCGTTGATCGTTATCACCCCGACATCCTTTATTTCGATACCCGTTGTTTTATCATTCCCGAGCGATATCGAATGGAGATGCTCGCGCATTATTACAACGCCAGCGCTGCTGCTGGGCGCGAGACGGTCATCACGTATAAAGAAGACGATTTTGCAAAAGGCTCGGGACTTCCGGATCACGAAGCCGGGCAGCTCGCCGACAAGGCAAGTTTCGTATGGCAAACGGATGACGTGCTTGATTGGGATTCGTGGGCGTACCTGCGCAAACCAAATTACAAGAGCGCGGGCAGAGTGATTCACCAGCTGATCGACGTGGTATCGAAGAACGGCAACTTGCTGCTAGACGTGGGGCCCCGGCCGGACGGCACCATCCCCGACAAAGTTGTGGCTCGGTTGCGGACAATCGGTTCATGGTTGAAGGTGAATGGAGAAGCCATCTACGAGACGAGGCCCTGGGAGCGGTTCGGCGAAGGGCCTACTCGCGTCAAGGAGGGCATGTACGTCGCAGATCACAACATCGATTTCACGGCGCAGGACATCAGGTTCACAACACGGGGCAACGCACTTTACGTGCTCGTGATGGGAGCACCCGGAAGCACCGTGCTGGTGTCTTCGTTAAAGAGAGATACACCCCTTCCGTCCGGTTCTCTCAACAAGGCGCGTATGTTGGGCGCTGAAGCCAATCTCAGGTGGAATTGGACCGCGGATGGGCTCGTGCTGCATATACCCGATCAGCGGTCTTCGAACGACGCAGTGGTTGTGCGCCTGACGTGATCAGATATTCCTGATGCAGTACGCATCGGTTAGTCGCGATTGCGTTTGCGAATCTCGATATTCAAGCGCTTGATTTTCTGATTCAGCGTCGAGAGCGGAATGTGGAACTGCTCAGCCGCGTCCGTCTGATTCCAGTTGCAGCGCTCCAGCTTCTCGATGATGATCCGACGTTCGATGTCTTCAAGGATGTCAAAAAGAGAGGCGTTCGGGTTGTGCTCGAGGAGAGCGTCCTGGAAGCTGCGGCCCGTGATGTGTCCCGGCAACAATTCCGACCCGATCATTGGGCCTGACGACAGCACGACACCGCGTTCGATACAGTTTTCGAGCTCACGGACATTGCCCGGCCACTCGTAATCAATCAGAGCTCTCAATGCATCGGCAGAGAGGCGGCGCGGAGCAAGCCCGTTTTCGTCCGTGTAGAACTCAAGAAAATGATTCACGAGCAGCGGAATGTCTTCACGGCGCGAGCGGAGCGGCGGCAAATCAATCGTGATGACATTCAACCGATAGAACAGATCTTCGCGGAATTTCCCTTCTCGGACAGCCTGCCTCAGGTCGATGTTCGTCGCCGCGATGATACGGACATCCACCTGAATCTCCTGGATTCCTCCAAGATGCATGAAGCGCCGGTCCTGCAGAACGCGCAAAATTTTAGCCTGCGTGTCCATCCCCATTGTCGCGATTTCGTCAAGGAACAGTGTTCCGCCGTTCGCAACTTCAAAGAGACCCTTTTTGGAAGCTACAGCAGAGGTAAATGCGCCCTTCACGTGGCCGAAGAGCGTGGACTCGAGGAGTTCCGTCGGCATTGCGCCCGTGTTAATCGGGACAAATGGCTTGTCGCGACGTGGCGAATTGGAATGGATCGCCTTCGCGATCAATTCCTTTCCGGTTCCGCTTTCACCCTGGATCAGGACGGTTGAGCGGCTCGGCGCAACTTGCGCGACCAGGTCGAATACCCGCAGCATTATTTCGCTCTTGCCGACGATGTTGGCAAAGTTGTAGCGCTGCTTGAGCGTACGCTTGAGCTGCAGATTTTCTTCTTCTGCTTTGTACCGCGCCACTGCGGAGCGAATATCGGCAAGCAGCTTCTCGTTGTCCCACGGCTTCTGTACGAAATTCTCCGCGCCCGCGCGTATCGCTTCAACCACGTTCTCTACGGTGCCGTATGCCGTAATCATGATGACCGGCGTCTCCGGCTGGCGTTCCTTAATCTGCGGAAGCAGATCAAGACCGCTCTGTCCCGGCAAGGCTAGATCGAGGAGCACAAGGTCGAAGGTTTCCATCTCGAGCATGCGAAGGCCCTGTTCACCGTCGATTGCCGTCTTGATGGAATAGCCTTCAAGCGAAAGCAGCACCTCGAGCGACTCGCGAATGCCCGCTTCGTCGTCGATCACAAGAATGCTTCCACTTGCAGAGCTGGTAGAGAAGACAGAACCTGCACCAGACAGGTTTAAAGACTGGTCAACGTCAGACATGTACCGACTTCCTTAAAAGCGGGAATTCAAGGTGGAAGGTTGTGCCGGCACCAATGGCGCTCTCGACATGGATTTTGCCTGCGTGCTCCTGAATAATCCCGTAGGAAACAGAAAGTCCGAGACCGGTGCCACGTCTCTCGCCGGGGCGAGGCGTAGTCTTTGTCGTGAAAAATGGATCATAGATGCGTTTTAGATGCTCAGGCGCAATGCCGGATCCAGAATCCGAGACAATCGCTTCCACGTGGCCATTCGCTACGGTGGTAAGGCGAAGGCGACCGCCGCCAGGCATCGAGTCCTTGGCATTGAGCAGAAGGTTCAAAAAGACCTGCTGCAGTTTGCCGGGGTTGCCGTGAATCGGCGGTAGATCGTCGGCCAGATCGGTATCCACCAAAACCTGCGCCGTCTTGAATTGATGCTCGAGCAGCGAAAGCGTATCGCGGATGACCTGATTCAGATTGGTTTCACGAAACTCTGTGGTTGAGGTGCGCGAGAAATTGAGAAGGCCGTTTGCGATTTCCGACGCTCGGAAACTCTGCTGCGTGATCTTCTCGAGCACAGGGCCGAGACGCGGATCGGTCCGCATTTGTTTCTGCAGCATCTGCGCATACGACGAAATGACCGCCAGGGGCGTGTTGATCTCGTGTGCCACACCGGCAGCCAGCAACCCGATGGAACTTAGCTTGTCGGCCTGTGCAAGCTGCGTCTCCAGCGAAATCCGCTCGGTAATGTCATCAACCAACACAATGCGACCGACGATCACGAAGTCGCGTGAGAGCAGAGGCGCGATGGCTATGTTGACAGTGCGTTGTTCTCCTGCCTTCGTCGTAAGCGGGAACTTGTAGAGATTATGGATGCCGGGCTCGTTACGGAAACCCTCGATGGCCGATACAAACTCATCCGGAAAGACTGAGCCGAGCTTTTGCCCAATTGCCTCTGCGCGGCTTACAGCGTACATCGCCTCCATCTGCGCATTCCAGCTCTCGATACGGTCTTCGAGATCGAGCGCCAGAATTCCAACGTTGATGGATTCGACGATGTTCTCATTGAATTCCTTCAAGCGCTCGAATTCGCTGATCTTGTCCTGGAGGCGGGAGTAGAGGCTCGCATTCTGCAGCGCGATTCCGATATAGCTCGCCAGCGATTCGAGCAATTCCACGTCCTCGCTCGAGAGGAAGTCGCCGCCGATCGTGCGGCCGAGGCCGATCACGGCAATCGTGCGGGTTGTCGAACCATCCTGTACGCGGCAAGGCAGATAGTAGTTCAAGTCCAGCAGAGCCGCTGTCAATTGCTGATCGGGCGGGAGATGCAGCGCCTGCTGAGCATTCTCAAGAAAGATGTGAGAGTGATCAAGTGCGGCTCGATCGAAGTCGAGGAACCCAAGTGCCAGTTTGCGGTCGGTTGCGGCGGAAAGCAGCCCGTGCGATGCTGCCAACCGCAGTCCGCCGGCCGGATGCGAGAGGAACACCGCGACACGCGAAACCAGCAGTGTACGGGGCAAGCGCTCAACGATCGAGTTCAGCAGCGCATCAAGATTCGTCTCGGAACTCAGCCCGCGTCCGAACTCGATCAGTGCCTTGCGATAGTCATACTTATGCCGGTCGAAAGCCTTGTCGACCCAGTTCTGAATCCGTCGCTTAAGCGGGTCGAACACTGCCGCCGTGCCAAGAATCGCAACGATCAGCGCCCATTCTCGAATCGCTTCACCCGAGCGCTGATGAACGATTTCGGCAATCAGGGCAATTACGCCAAAGTAAGCGCCGAGAATTAAACCGGTTGCCAGGGTGTACGCTACGCCGCGCTTGAAGATCAGATCCGTGTCCATCAAGCGATAACGGATGATGGCCCAGCAGAACGTGAGGGGCAGAAAGACCAGAGAGAGCGCCGCGAGCTTCGTGAACACCGACCAGACGCGGAAATCCAGCACGAAGGGAATCGCGTACAGCAGCGTGAACGGCAGAACAGCCACAAGGGTACCGCGCATCAGCCACTTCAATTGCTGACGTAGAAGGGGGGTGCCGGCGCGACTGTAACTGTAAACAAAGAATGCGGCGGCAAACACATAGAACGCTGCAATGTAGCCGTAGTTCACCTGGTCGAGGCGATGCTTCAGGATTCCCGTGGCCTGCCACCGGGTGACCGCGACAACCCACAGCCCGACAAGAGCGACACCCGGTCCGTAAATGAACGGGAGCAGTAAGCGTCGAGCGATCCCCTTCAACCGCTCCTCTGGGAAACTGATCGCGAAGTGGAGGAAGAGTGCGGGCTGTAGCGCTCCGGCCACAATATTCGCCCACAGGACAGTCTTATCGACGAAATCCAGCTTCCCGGTGTAATGCAGAGCATTCAGAGCGAACGAGACAAGACAGAAGAGGAAGAAGTGAGTGGCGCGGGGCGCAGTCCATCTCCGGAACAGAACGTAAAGACCGATCGCAAGATAAATGGCTCCAATCAGCCGCAAACCGAGATAAGAACTACGATCGGTTGGGTCCAGGTAAACGTCAGCGGCGGGCTCAATCGAGACTCCATCCCGCATGATCGAGTAGGAGGCCTTCCCATACACACCCGTGTGATAGAGTTCCCGCTCGAGATCCGCCGTCCGGGCTACCCGAACCTGGTTCACCGCTGTAAGGAGATCGCCTTTGTGGATACCTGCTTTGAGGCCGGGACCGTCAGGAATCACCTTTGTGGCGAGAAGACCACCATTGGCTTCCGTCCACCAAACCCCGTCGTCTGGCTGTTGGAAACGGCTCTCCTGTTTGAAATTCAACACAGCAAGCAGCACCAGGCCGACCGTCGCCAGGGCCAGCAGTGTTGCCTGCAACCGGTTGAAGAGACTCGTTTCCATACCGAGGGAGGCTCGCTTCACAGTCGGGGTTGCACGTTGCTTGCCACGGCTTGTCCCGATCTGATTCATTAGGTCCTTCCGCGCATCTCTTTCGATATCCGCAAGATAGAGACTGAACTGCGGAGTGGAAGGTCAACCGTGGCAAACCGATTTTCCACCGGAAATGCAAAAAACAATAGGCGCAATACATCCACAGGAATTGCCTACTGTTTTTAGTATTGCACCTGCTCTGCTGGATTGGGAGTAAAGAAGCAATGAATTTGGGTCAGGAATTCACGGCAGTTTCTGCCCGTAGGTCGCTTTGGGACCGTGCTTCCTTAGATAGTGGTGTTCGCTGACGTGCGTCGGTATGGGACCGGCGGATCCATTCAGGGTCACGGTTCGGAATGCCAGCCGGGCAATGTACTCCAGAACGTCCGCGTGCTCCACGGCGTCGGCAGCATCTTTCCCCCAGGCGAAGGGTGCATGCCCGGCGACCAGAACTCCTGGAACGGCGACTGGATCCAAGCTCTCGGTTCGAAACCTCCTGACGATGACGGCGCCTGTGTTTCGAACATAGCCCGATGACACTTCCTCGGCAGTCAGCGGTTCAGTCACAGGGACCTGGCCGTGAAAGTAGTCTGCATGAGTGGTACCGAAGCACGGGATCGGCCGGCAGGCCTGCGCCCATGAGGTAGCAAATTCAGAGTGGGTGTGAACCACGCCCCCGATCTGCGGAAACTCACGATAGAGAAGCGTATGGGTATCAAGGTCGCTCGAAGGACGCAGATGTCCTTCGACGATTTTGCCGTCCAGGTCTGTAACGACCAGATCCTCTGGCTTCAAGGTGGCGTAATCGACACCGCTCGGCTTGATGACGACCAGAGCAGTCTGACCTGAGCGATCGACTCCGCTCGCGTTGCCAAACGTATGAGGCGCCAGACCGCGACGAGCGATCTCCTGGTTGGCAGCCAAGACCTGCCGGCGGAGGGATTCGAGCAACATTTCAAGTCTCCCGGAAAGCGTTTACGCTGCGAGTTTATCAGGTTGCGACCCTCCGCTGGCCTCCCGGAATCATCGGTGGGGCGGCGCATCGAAAGTTGGGCCGGGACGGTTCTCAGGTACTCACATCTGCGCGGACGCCCGGGGTTCTATACTTCCTCGTTCAGGAACAAGGGGGATGTAATGGGTCTGTCGGGCTACAGGTGTCGAATCGCTGCTTTAGCCATTTTTATAGCCGCGGCGGGAATTCTCAATGCTCAAGATTCGGTTATCACACTGGGCAAACGGGAAAGCATTCAGTCGAAGATACTCGGCGAGAAGCGGGAGATCCTACTCTCCGTCCCGAAACAGAAAAAGCCCGATATGCCGCTCCTCGTGCTTCTCGATGGCGAGTGGAACTTCACGAAAGTAGCAATAACTGTCGAACACCTCACCAGCAATGGCCGCCTGCCACCAATGGTGGTTGCCGGGGTTGTAAATACGAATCGCGGACGCGATCTCGCGCCAACGATCGAGGGAGGCGAGTTCGCAGCGGGTCCTTCCGATAAGTTCCTTTCTTTTCTCGCCGACGAATTGATCCCCCAACTCACCTCAGAGTATTCGCTCGGCAAGTACCACATTCTCGCCGGCCACTCGAATGCCGGGATGTTCTCTCTCTACGCGTTCATCCGTCGCCCCGAGGTCTTCCAGGCTAACATTGCCCTAAGCCCGAGCTTCGGCCTCGATGATCATTTTGTTGCGCTGCTCAGCAGAGCCATCGCGAAGCCCAGCGGACAACACTTTGTCTTCATCGGCGCGGGAGGCGATGAAGAGGCGGATATTTCGGTCGGCGCTCTACGCTTTGCTAAAACCTTCGAAGCCAGCCCAAATGCGAATGTCGAGTGGCACTATGAAGTTTTCCCGGGCGAGACCCACGGCACCGTCGGGCTGCGCGGTTTCTATCGTGGATTGGAGCTGCTTGCCGAGGCAGATCCGCATATCTCTTATGGTCCGGCTCGCTACCTGACCGAAGCTCAGCGCCGCCGACATGCGTGGGTTCGGCGCTTCGGCTCCGCGTATGCGGATGACAAGCTGCCGCTGTACTCGGCAGCTCTGCCGATGCAGGATTTTCTTGCAGCCGGCGGTGCGAATCTGTCCTCCTCATGGAATCTGCTGAAATCCGAATATGGAGAGGACTTCCGCTTCGATCCGATCGAGCGCAAGAACCTGATCGCATCGCTCGATGCAGGCGGACGCAAGGATGCAGTGAACAATCTGCGAGCCATCCCGGGCTTCGTTGCGGATGCAGGCGTGCCCAACAACTATGGTTCGGCAGTCGATCTGAGTGCCGGACTCGTGGCTCTGCTTCCTCTCCACGGGTCGGCGATAGACGTCTGTCATCCGGACGCGACGGCGCAGGTTCATGGCGCCACGCCTGCCGCGGATCGGCACGGCCGGGCCAACATGGCATACAGCTTTAGCGGTTCCAGCGCGTACATCGAATTTCCCAAGAATGCCGACTATGAAAACGCGGGCTCGATCTCAGTGACAGCATGGGTTAGACCGCACAAACCTGCTGCCTACTCGGCCTGGGTTTCGCAGGTTGGACCGCGCTGGGGATCGCAGTGGCGCCTCGGCTTCGGGCCGAATCCAACAGCACAATGGGGAGCGACCATCTTCGGTACGCGATGGACCGACTATTGGGCGAGCGGCGAGGGCCTTCCGATCGACACCTGGGCCCACACCGCTGCCGTTTTCGACCAGACACTTGGAAAGTTGCGGATGTATGTGAACGGGCACGAGGTGCTGGGCCAAGACGACCTTGGACCATGGGGTTCAAGCAAAGGACCGATTCTCATTGGCGCACAGCGCGACGATGGGCTGTTCTTCAGTGGAGACGTGGGCGAGGTGCGCGTCTATCACCGTGCGCTGAACGGCGCAGAGGTGCAGGCGATCAGCAAGTTGGAGACGGAGTCGACTTCCTGCAAGTAGGGACCATACGATGACGTCAAGGCCATCCGATTCTCACTCGCAGGTGTTCTGGAATACCTGAAGCCCTATCTGCTAGCCTTGCAGGTTTGGGCGTCACAGAAATGGTTAGGTGCAATCATGGGTTTTAGATTTCAGGGGTTTGACTTTCTCCACCTCGATTCCAGCTTCAGCGAAGATGAACTTCTGGTCAGGCGCACTGCGCGCGACTTCGTCGAAGACAACGTCGTCCCGATCATCGAGGAGTGCTACCGGACGGAACGCTTCCCACGGGAGCTCGTATCGGTGATGGGCGAACTCGGCTTCTTCGGCGCCACGATCGATGGATACGGTTGCGCGGGGATGTCAAATGTCGAGTATGGCCTGGTGATGCAGGAACTCGAGCGGGGAGACTCCGGGCTGCGCAGCTTCGTGAGTGTGCAATCGGCCCTGTGTATGTACCCCATCTACACCTTCGGCTCCGACGAACAAAAAAACACTTGGCTTCCAGCAATGGCTTCGGGCCAGAAGCTTGGCTGCTTCGGATTGACAGAACCCGGATTTGGCTCGAATCCCGGCGGCATGACAACCGTCGCTCGCAAGTCCGGCGACGAATACATCCTCAACGGCGAGAAGATGTGGATCACGTCCGGCAATATTGCGGACGTCGCGATTGTGTGGGCCAAAGTCGAAGATGAAGATCACCGCGTGCGTGGATTCCTCGTCGAGACAGATCGTCCCGGCTTCCGCGCTTTCGAGGTTCATGGCAAGTGGTCGCTGCGCGCGTCAGTCACCAGCGGCCTTTCATTGCAGGATGTACATGTGCCGGCTTCGAATCTTCTGCCCGGAACAGGCGGATTGAAGAGTCCCTTGATGTGCCTGAATCAAGCTCGCTATGGGATCAGCTGGGGCGCGATCGGTGCGGCGATGTCGTGCTACGACACGGCCCTCCAATATGCAAAGGCGCGGAAGCAGTTTCACAACCAGCCGATTGCGAGCCACCAGATCGTGCAGGACAAGCTGGTGTGGATGCTGACGGAAATTTCCAAGGCGCAACTACTCTCGCTGCAGGTCGCCCGACTGAAGGACGCGGGGACCGTAGGCCACCAGCACATCTCCATGGCCAAGCGAAACAACGTGTGGATGGCACTGGAATGCGCTCGGATATCGCGCGACATTCTGGGCGCGAACGGCATCACTGAGGATTACCCGATCATGCGCCACATGATGAACCTCGAATCCGTCAAGACCTACGAGGGCACGCACGATATCCACGCGCTGATTCTCGGCCAGCACATCACCGGCATCGGAGCGTATTAGACCCGAGTTGTTGAGGCACCGAACTTATCCGTGATGCTCGTGGCTGCCGTTGTGCTCGTGATGACCATCGGCATGCATCTCGGCAGCGGCTGGTTCGGGTAAAAACTCTTTCAGGCAATCCACCAGCTTTTCGAGCTTGGAATCACGGGCGAGAAGTTGTTCGATCTGGGTACGAAGATCAGCACGTTCCTTGCTGGCTTGCTCGTGCGCAAGTACGTAATAGTCGTTCTGCATGATGGTTTTTTTGGAGTCCTTTGGCGGGATCATACCATCGATGTCGTCAAGACGAACTGGGGCATCTCTGAATTTCTGTGAAAAGCGGCGACTGCAATTTCTTGCGCTCTGCGGTGCAGTACGCAGTTGTATAGTCATATCCGTGTCGGAGAAAAGAATGCGCTTAAGTCCGTTCCTTCTCGGAGTGTGCCTGGCGTTCGCGCCGATCGTTTCGACTGCGCAGGAGTCGCAGCAGGCCGTGGTGCTGCACGCTGCGCGGCTTCTGAATGTGGACACCGGCAACGTGATTCAGCCCGGGGAAGTTCTGGTTGAAGGCAATCGGATCAAGGCCGTCGGAACAAGCGTCGAGCATCCTTCAGGCGCGAAGGTGATCGACCTTGGAAGTGCAACGCTGATGCCGGGTCTCATCGACGCACACATTCATCTCTTCCTGCATCCAGGAGCCGAAGATCTTCAGACGGTGGAAGAGTCGGTGCCCTGGCGCGTGATTCTTGCCGAGCAGGCGGCGAAAGATGACGTGATGGCTGGCTACACAGCCGAACGCGACATGGGGACAGAAGGAGCGGGATCGGCCGACAGCGCCATTCGTGACGCTATCAATAAGGGCATCATTCCCGGACCGCGTCTGCGCGTGAGCGGAAATGCCATCGATATTCTCGGCGGCCACGAAGACGCAAACAAATACAATCCCGTGCAACACGTATTGTCGAACGCTGATTACGCGAACTCGGCGGAGCAACTCGTCGAGGTTATGCGTGAGCAGCATAAACAAGGCTCGGACTTTGCCAAGATTTATGAAACCGGCAAGGACCGCATGATCGACGGCGCGCTGCATACGCCTTATCAGTACACAGCAGCTCAACTAAGTGCTGCGGTTGAAGAAGGCCGGCGAATGGGGACAACTGTCGGCGTGCACGCAATGGGGGAACCCGGAACACTGTATGCCGCGCAAGCAGGAGTGGCGTCGATCGATCATGCAACTCAGCTCAGCGATGAAACGGTTCGACTGATGAAGCAGAAAGGCATCTTTGCGGTCCCGACCTTCACGATCTTCGAATATTTTGCCAAGCACCGCGAGTCGCAGGACCAGGCGGCGACACAGGCAGAGATGTTGGATTACAAGATTCGCGAATTCAAAAAGCAAGTCGCGGCCGGCGTGCAGTTCGCGGTCGGCTCGGATGTGGGTCCATTCCCGCATGGAACGCAGGCACGCGAGATGACCCTGATGGTGCAATATGGCATGAAGCCGCTCGCCGTTCTGCAGGCCGACCTGATCAATGGCGCCAAACTGCTCGGGTGGGCTGGCCAGATTGGAGAGCTGAAGCCTGGATACTTCGCCGACATTGTTGCGGTGCCGGGCAATCCGCTGGATGATATTTCCACTTGTGAGCATGTCGCCTTCGTCATGAAGGACGGAAAAGTCCTGCGGCAATAGCTCTCGATTTGAGGATGCTGCGATGCAGTTCTCGCGCACGATGTGGCTCTGGGCAAGCCTTGCGGTAATTGCGCTGGCGATTCTCCTTGTTCGCTTCATTGTTCCGCATCACGTGGAAGCGCCCATATCTCCGCCGATCCCTGATCTTTCCGTAACGAGCCCGCTGAACCAGCGCGGAGGCACAGCGATAGCGCCGGATGCGTATGAGGTCTATTCGGCTTTGTATGAGGGACCGCAGCCGGAGCCTCTCGCCTTCGTCGATGTTTCATTGACCGACATTCCTCAGGTGAATGGAAGCTGCCTGAGGCCTTCGAGTCCGGAAGAACGTGAATTGACTGCTGCGTTCGTCGCGGCAAACAGACAGAGCCATCGATGGGAAAAGAAATTCGCGGTCTCATCGAATTACATCCTGCTTTCCGCGACCGAAGCCGGCGAAGCAGAGTCGTGCATCGAAAGCCACGCGCAGAATGCCGATTGCAATCCTTTCGCAGCGATCAGGCATGTTCGGTATCTCGGCGTTCCGGGCTTTGACAGCACGCATGCGAAGGCTCTTGTTTCCGTCGTGAAGAAGTGCGGGAAGTATTGCGGGAGCGGCGGAATTTTCGCGGTTGAGAAAATCAATGGGCTCTGGCGTCGCGCAGAAACTTCAGATTTCGTTCGCGAATGCAGCTGGATGTATTGAACGCTAAACCACTATGCGGAACGATGCGCGATCTTCTGCTTCGCCTCTCTGCGTGACTTGATTCTCTTCATCGCGCGCAGGAAGCGGTCTGGCTTCACGTCTGCCATCGACTCTTCTACACCCTTGCGATATCCGCCCAGATAGATCGAATAAAGGATCGCGAGCGAGCAGCCGATTCCCCACAGAAATCCGATACAAAGGCCGACAACTGCATAGAGGCTCAGTTCACCCATACATCCACTTTCTTGCGCGCTAGACAGCGACCGTGAAGGTATCCTCGTTGCGTGTAACTGCGTGGTACAGGGTATCGCGCTCTACTGGAACGCGCCCTGCTTCCGTGATCAAGCGGCAGAGTTCTTTGCGCGTCATACCTTGCGGAGTGGTCGCTCCGGCATCGTGATAGATCTTCTCTTCCACAACAGTGCCATCGAGATCGTCGGCGCCGAAACGAAGAGCGATCTGCGCGATCTTCGGCGTCATCATCTGCCAGTAAGCCTTAATATGCGGAAAATTGTCGAGCAGCAGGCGGCTGACTGCAATCTGGCGAATGTCGGTGAGGCCAGTCGTGACCGGAAGATGATCGAGGGGCGTGTTCTCCGGATGAAATGCCAGCGGAATGAAGGTCTGGAATCCGCCGGTTTCATCCTGAACATCACGCAGCTTCAGAAGATGATCAACACGGTCTTCGTCGTTTTCGATGTGGCCGTAGAGCATCGTGGCATTCGATTTGAATCCGAGTTTATGAGCAAGCCTTGCCGTGTCGAGCCACTCATCGCCATCGATCTTGTGATCGCAGATGATGGAGCGCACGCGTGTTGAAAAGATCTCTGCCCCGCCGCCGGGCATGGAGTCCACACCAGCTCCGCGCATCTTGATCAGCGTGTCTTCAATGCTCAGTTTGCCGCGGCGCGCGAGGTAGGCGACCTCGACCATCGTGAAGGCCTTGATGTGCACCTTGGGAAAGCGCTGCTTGAGTCCGCGAACGAGATCGAGGAAGTACTCGAGCGGCAGATCGGGATGGAGCCCGCCAACGATGTGGAACTCGGTCACTGCCTCGGTGTAGCCGGAGGCGGCCGTCTGCCATGCTTCTTCGAGCGCCATGGTATAGCCCGCAGGATCACCTTTTTTGCGGCCAAAGGCGCACAGCTTGCACGCAGCCACGCAGACGTTCGTCGGATTGATGTGGCGATTCACATTGAAATAAGTGATGTCGCCATGCATCCGTTCGCGAACGTAGTTGGCAAGCCATCCGACCGCAAGAACATCCTTCGAGCGATAGAGGGTTAGCCCTTCGTCAGCGTCGAGCCGCTGACCGGCAGCTACTTTTGCCGCGACAGGCTCGAGGAGCGGATCGTATGTGCGAAAGCCATGGAGTTGCGTTTTGTCTGCGGATGCAGCCTGCATATCTAGATGATACCGAAGATCAGGTTTCAGCCGTGAAGCTTTGCGTTTCACGCAACCAGTCGGTTCAGTCCTCTATCGGTTGGCGTTCAATGACCGACTATCTCTCGTGGCGTACCGGCTTTTTGCAATCAACTATTTACGGGCATTGCAGAATGGAATCTTATCCACCGGGCTCGTTGTAATAACCGGCATTCGTCCTGGTGACGACGGCGGGCTTATCTACGACGACCTTAAGATCGTGATACTCATCCGCGTGCTCCGCCGGCGCAGGATCGAAAGATATGCGGTAGAACGCATTCGCATCGTCGATGCAGCGGTTGATTTGCGAGACGAGGTCGTTATCCGGCCCCAGGATCTTCCCTCCTGTCTGGGTCACCAGCACCTTCAAGCCAAGGTCTCCTGATTCAGCATCATTTGCCGTCTTAACCGGACCCAGGAAGTGCCGGTAAAGCATGGGGTTTTGCCCGCCTTGAAGATTGATCACGGGCGAAACGCTGTACATTGTGATCCGCGCTTCGCGCAAAGCCGTTGAGATCTCTACGATCGAATCGAAGTTCCTGCGCCGCTGCTGGTCGGTATAACCATCCGAAGGCCTGTTCAACATGGGCCACCCCGGACCTACCCAGATCACCAGCTTGCGTCCCGGCTTCTTCAGCTCATTCTGGGCGATGTTGTCTATCGCCCGCGCCGATCGCTGGAATCGTTCAACCCAACCCTCGCCTCCCATTGCAGAATTGATCGAGTTGATGTGTGCCTTGATGCCGTCCACGACACTGGCGATCGCGTTCCCATCGGTTGAGGGCCGGGGCTGAATACGCAGTCCAGCGTCGGTCAGCAATGCGACCGTCACTGGCTGCTTCAGCTTTCCGCCGTTCTGTCGCAGAAACGCGTCGATCTGTGTTCGTACAAACGCCACCTGCTGAAAGGGCAGATTGAGCATGTCGATCACCAAGACAACTTCGACCGGCGGCTCAGGTTTGGTTTGCAAGCCGTCGAATCTGCTGAAGGAAATCAACTTTCTCGGCAGCCCGTTATCGAGCACTTTGAACTCCCATGGCTCAAGCCCGATCACCGGGTTGCCCGATGCATCATTCACCACGACATCCAGCTTGATTTTGCCTTCGGGGATCGAGAGATTCTTAGGCTTCGGGGCAGGGCGACGCGACAAGGTCGGACTGGGAGGTTCTTGCTTCGGGAGGTCCTGGTGGCTATCCTGCGCCGCAGCACTCACCAGCACGAACGCTGCCAAGAGGCCGATCCGATTGATAGTCAAGCATCTGATCCGCCTCACAGCTCCCATAAACCCGGTCCCTTTCGCAAGCGCGCGACGAACGATTGGATTCAGAGACCTGCATCAGGTGATGTGATTCAGCACAGGTTCGAATCAGCCGTCCCACGCTTCTGACGGAATTCATCTCACCTCGGTTTTTCTACGGGCCAGGTGGTCAGGCCACCGCGATGGTAGGCCAAATTCCCGATGTGGCCGGCTCGAGCTGCTGCGATTCCAGTCTCGACCGGCGCATTTGGCTCCTTGCGCGTCTTGACGCAATGGAAGAAGTTCGCCATGTGCGGAATGGTCCCGTCCTCGAAGCTCTCCTCTTTCAATGTTGGGTTGCGATCACCTTTCACACCTTCGTGAGAGATACTCATGCCCGAACGGTTGATTTTGAGTGTCGCCTCGGTGCCACGAAACTCAAGCCCGCCATCGTCGATGGACGAACTCATCATCCCTTCATAAACCACGTCGAAACCTGGGTAACGGAAGGCAGCCTGGATGGTATCGGGGCACTCCCAATCCTGGAAGACGTGTTTGTCGCCGAGCATGAAAGCCGTACTCGGCTGATCAGCTTTCATTGCCCATTGCGCGATGTCGATCCAATGCGCAAATAAGTCCGTCATGGCGCCCCCGCCAAAGTTCCAGAACCAGCGCCAGCGATGATACTTTTCCTGCGCGAAGGGCTGGTCAGGAGCTCCGCCGAGCCACTGCTTCCAGTCAAGTTGCGAAGGGTCGATGGTTTTGGCAATCCAGTTGGTTCCGTAGTTCTGCCACCAGTAGGTGCGCACCTGCGTGACCTGCCCCAGAGCGCCGCCTTGGATGAGCTCGACGGCATTGCGGAAGTGCGGCCAGCTGCGCTGCTGCATGCCGCACTGAAGGATTTGACGGCTCGCGCGTACAGACTTCAGAAGTGGCTCGCCTTCCTCGAGGGTATGCGTCACCGGCTTTTCGAGATACACATCCTTACCCGCGGCAATCGCCGCCGTGGCTACCCGAACATGCCAGTGATCGGGCGTGGCAACAATGACGGCATCGATGCTCTTATCGTTCAGGACCTCGTTGAAATCCATGCACGTTGTTGCGCCGGTCGCGCTCGCGCGGGTTTTCACCTCTTCACGGTGCGGCCCATACACATCGCTGACTGAGACGATTTCAAACGGGATACCAGTATTCTCAGCGGAGTTGAGCAATCCCCGCATCCGCCCGCCGGCACCGATTACTCCAATGCGGAGTTTCTCATTGGCTCCGAAGACTTTTGTGGATGCGAGCGCGGTGACTCCCGCTGCGAATAGGAAGCTGCGGCGACTGGGCATGTTTGTTATGTCGCTCCTTGAGAACTTTGTGACCACCGGATGGTAGCAGACGCGATCACGGAAGCAATCTCTCGCTCCTGCGGTGGACTCTGCCTTCCAACTAAGCTCCGACTAAGACAAATCTGAGTGATTCTCTGTAAACGCTTTCTGCAGCTTCAAAACGGGCTCAATCGTTTAGCTTCTGGCGAAGTCCTTGTTCAAGGTAAATGGAATTTCTAGGCTGAATGCAAAGCGGCAGCCCACCTCGTCACTTATATGAATTTCTCGTTGACAATGCCGCTCTAGCCGCGTGAGAATTGCCCGCTAAGGAAACGATTGCTGTAAATCGCCCGGCCAAACCCAGCTTGGCGAGAGACTTTAGCGAGTCCGCATTCAGGGGGCCTCGCCACAGGAGAACGAGTATTTCCCCAGTCTTCCCCAAGGCCTAAAAATTTCGGATCCCGTCATTGAAGCACCTACGAGCAGGCCGCCGGACCTCCAGCAGCAGGCTCGAACTCAAGGGAGATTCCATCCAAGGAATCCGCACTGAGCACGACGAACACCCAATTGGATCCGAAGCCGCGGTGGTTTAACCCAACGAAGGTCTGACCAAAAAAAGAGCACTTCTGGCTTCTCAACTCGGTTTCAAAGCTGATGAGAAGCAAAATCAAATCATTGCAACAAGGTAAGCGTTTACTCAGGAGTCCAGACGATGAACTACATTTCGAGGCAAATACCATCAGATGTCCGACATAGATGGTTTGGGGCGGGATTCAGCTCTCCCTCAACCTATGTCATCGCGATGCTGCTGCTTTTGCTCTCCGCGATCCCGGCTTGGAGCCAGGACAATGCCACGATCACCGGGTTCGTAAACGACCCCAGCGGCGCCGTTGTTCCCAACGCTCAAATCACCCTCACCAACAACTCCACCAATCAAACCAGGGAGTCTGTTTCAAACGCATCGGGCAGCTACCGCTTTGCCAACGTCGGAGTCGGCACCTATTCGATGACCGTAATCGCTCAAGGTTTCCAGAAGTACACGAAGACGGGCATTGTGGTTAACGTTGCGCAGACCCTTGAGCAAGATGCGGTGCTGGCCGTCGGCAGTCAGGAATCGACTGTCACCGTCACTGCGGACGCTTTGCAGGTCCAGACCGAAACAAGCGAAGTGAGTACGCTGATCAGCGGCACTCAGGTCGAGCAGCTGGCGACCAACGGCCGCAACATTACTTCCCTTGCAGCACTCGGACTGGGAGTTTCCAACACCCTGCCGGCCTTTGGCGGTGTGAACGCTTTGACATCGGCAAACGGCATCAGCTTCAATGGAACCCGTTCCACTCACAACATCTACATGATTGACGGCGGTGAGCAGAACGATCGCGGTTGCGGCGGCTGCTTCATGAACCTTCCGTCACAGGACGCAATTGCTCAGTTCCAGACATTGGACAGCAATTACAAGCCTGATTATGGAATCGGATCGGGCGGAACCATTTTGATGGTGCTCAAGTCCGGAAGCTCGCAGTATCACGGCGAACTGTATGAGTTCAACCGCAACACGGCTTACAACGCAAACGACTGGTTCCTGAACCAAGGCGGCAAGCCTCGCTCCAAGTTCCAGCTGAACATCCCCGGCGGCAACCTCGGTGGCCCGCTCTGGATTCCTCACGTCTACAACGAGAACAAGAACCGCACGTTCTTCTTCTGGAATGAGGAGTGGCGGCGGTTGATTCAGGGAAGCGCGCCTTCGGCACAGAACGCGATTCTGGCGTCGAACTTCCCTACCCCGGGAGCAGACCTGGCCTATACACCTCCGAGCGGGAAAGCTCCAATCGTTCCGGATGTCCAGGATCCTGCCAAGCTGGCGATATATGCAGCCGATGGATTGGTACCTGGTCAGCCGTTTCCCAACAATGTAATCCCGGCAAACCTCATCGACCAGAATGCCGTGCTTCAGTTGAATGCCGGCACTTTCCCGAAGCCGAATTTCAACAACGGCACTCAGTACATCGCGTCGATCCCGCAGCCGACCCAGGTTCGTGAGGATATCGTCCGTATCGATCACGCGATCAGTTCCAAATACCAGCTGATGGGGCACTACCTCCACGACACTCTTGCCCAGAACTATTTTCCACCTCTGTGGGGCAACAGCACCTATCCGACCGTGGGTACGGCGATGAACAACCCTTCGTACTCCGCGGTGATCAAGCTGACGCAGACTTACTCGCCGAACCTGCTGAACGAGACTGCGTTTCTTTACAGCGGCAACAAGATCACGTTAACTCCGCTGAACGGTCCCGGCGGCGGCACATTTGTGAAGCCGAGTGGTTGGAATGCCACGACCTTCTTCCCGGATGCAAACAACAGGATGAATCGCATGCCTGAGGTTCAGTTGCAGGGATCTCCGATCAACGTGACCTGGAGCCCCAGCTACTACCCATGGAAGAACGGGTACGAAGGTTTCCAGTATCGTGACGATGTTTCGTGGACAAAGGGGCGCCACCAGTTCAAGTTCGGTGCGAGTGTGCTGCACACTTACAAGAATCAGGAACTGCAGTACAACACCAACGGAGTCACAACGTTCAACTCCAGTAACTTCTCCAAAGACTCGTACATCAACTACATCCTGGGCATGGCGAGCACGTACTCGCAGTTGGAGTATCTGGCCGGCAAGCACTGGGTAAACAACAACTACTCGGGTTACGTAAACGATGACTGGCACATATCACCGCGTCTGGTCCTGAACCTCGGAATACGTTATGACGGCCTGCCGCATGCGTTCGAGCGCTATGACAAGTTCTCGAACTTCGTCGCGGAAGACTACGACAGATCGCTGGGTAACCCTATGAACCCGGATGGCTCGGGGACGTTGAATCCAGCGGCCCTGTCAACCTTCTCTCAGACTGGCAGCGAACAGTTCTATCTGAACGGGATCCGCGAGGCTGGTGTAAACGGGTTCCCACGCGGAAACGTACGCAACCACTACTACACGTTCCAGCCGCGTATCGGCTGGGCCTGGGATGTCACTGGAAACGGCAAGACCGTATTTCGCGGTGGGTATGGCCTGTTCTGGGAGCGCATCCAGGGGAACGACGTCTACAACGCAGCTTTGAATCCGCCGTTCGCGTATATTCCTTCGGCGACCAACGTTTACTTCTCCAACCCGAACACGAGCGTCCTGAGTGGTATCACAACACTCAATCATTTCCCGTCGGATATCACTAACATCCGATACGACTACAACGCGCCCGGAACCTCGAACTACAGCATGGGGATTCAGCGGGAAATCGCCCCGTCCGTCATCGCGGTGGTTCAGTATGTCGGCTCCGATGGTTTCAGCCAGAACGATGATCGGCAGATCAACACTCTTCCCCTTGTTAATTTCGACCCCAATGCTCCAGCCGACGCAGATAGAAAGAATGCGTATTACGATCGCAAGCAGGTTGCTTCCGGAGCAGCAAATGCCAATCTGTACCGGCAGTTTTTAGGGTTCGGAAATATCCGCCAGGAAGAGAACGAAACCAACTTCAACTACAACTCTCTTCAGGCCGGCATACGAGTTGAAAACCGGCACGGCCTGACCACCCAGGTTGCTTATACCTGGTCTCACTTGTTGAGCATCGTGCCCAACGATCTCGCTCAGATCTCCAACCCGTTCGACGCGCATTACGATTTCGGATCTGACAATGGCTTCGATCGGCGCCACATCTTGAACGTGAGCTACGTTTACGCACTCCCGTGGTACAGGAAGAGCTCGAATGTAGCTGCACGGACGTTATTCGGTGGTTGGTCAATCTCGGGCATCACCTTCATCGAGAGCGGATTGCCGCTGCGCCCCGCATACTCCGGCAGCGACACGCTGGGCTTGGGTGGCGGAACAAGCAATCGTCCCGACCAGGTTGCGCCAGTCCATTATCCAAAAACATTTACCCACGACACTCAACGGTGGTTTGATACCTCTGCTTTTGCCGATCCTGTGGCTCCCTGGCTCGGTGGCCCCAACCAGGGATTCGGCAATGCCGCAAAGGATGCAGTCAAGGGACCCGGAATTCAAAACTGGAACATATCCCTTTTCAAATCCATCGCCTTCACCTCGAGCGAAAGAGTGCATTTTGACTTGCGCTTCGAGTCGTTCAACACTTTCAACCACGCTAATCCGCAGGGAGTCAATATGAACAACCATGACTCCAACTTCGGAAAGATCACGAGCGATTACGGCCCACGCACACTGCAGTTGGGCGGCAAGCTCGTGTTCTAAATCCATCACCCTCCGCTTCGGCGCGCCGGAACCACTGGCGCGCCGTTTCTTTTTTTGAGGGAAGCAGATTGCGGCGGTTGCTTGCCGCTGCAGAAGCGAGCGAGAATGCAACCATACATGGATTCGGCGAAGGCATTTCTAAAGGGATCGCTTACTTGTCTGCTGGCGGTGATTGCTTCAAACCTGTTTGGTCAAGCGGTGCCCGGAACTGATGATCCGCGCCAGGCAGCGGCTCAGTACGAACAGCAGGGAGACGCTGCCAACGCTCAACGCGCGTGGGAGGCAGTTGTGAAACTCCACCCGCGCGATGCCGAAGCGAACGCCCACCTTGGCCTGCTCGAAGCACGCCAGGAACACTATGAACAGGCGGTAATTCGCTACCGGAAGGCGTTCGCAGTAAATCCAGAGATGCCTGGTCTGAGGCTCAATCTTGGTCTGGCGCTCTTCAAGGCCGGGAAGATGAAGGATGCTGCGGCAGTTTTTCTGCCACTGGTCAAAAGCCTTCCCCCTGATTCTCAAGACGCATTACGCGTGACGACGCTCATCGGACTGGCTCGCTATGGAGCGGGAGACTACGCCGGAGCTGTGCCCTTTCTGAAGAAGGCCGTCGCAGCCGATGCGCACAACCTTCCTTTTCGGCTTACCCTTGCGCAGAGTTGTCTCTGGTCAAAACAGTATCAATGTGTTCTTGACGTCTACAAAGAAATCGTGAGCCTGAACGAGAACTCGGCTGAAGCCGACATGCTGGCCGGGCAGGCGTTAGACGAGATGAAAGACAGGCCGGGAGCGATCGAACAATTTCGCGCGGCAGTCCAAGCAGATCCCAAAATGCCGGATGTGCATTTTGGCCTCGGCTATCTGTTGTGGGCGCAATTGAAATTCGACGAGGCGGCGAAAGAACTTGAAGCTGAGCTCAACAACAATCCTGATCACGCTCAGGCGATGACTTACCTGGCTGACTGCCACATTCAACTGAATAACCCTGAACCCGCGCTTCCACTACTGGAGAAGGCGGTCCGCCTCGATCCCAAAATCGAACTGGCGCATGTTGATCTTGGTGTCTTGTATGCGAATGCGGGTAAGAACGTGGAGGCGCTTCGCGAACTGAAGACGGCTGAACAATTGGACCCGAACGATCAGAACGTTCATTGGCGCCTCGGGCGCTTTTACAAATCAACGGGCAGAAAGGCGGAGGCCGAAGTGGAATTTCAGAAAACGCGCACTCTGCAAAAGGCAGCCGATAAGAGCATCTTCGATAAGCTCCACTCAGCCCAGGAGAAGCACGAAAAAGCAAATGCGCCGGTACCCGCGGCGAACTAATTGCCTTTCGGCGCTTTGATATTGGTACCCACCGACTTGATCACGCCGGCGCCTTCGCGGACGAGATAGAAACGATCGGCGGGAAGCGCAGTCAGTTGCTCTTTGCTGCCCCCCGGCCACGTAATCTCGACCCGATCAACTTTTTCGTGCGGTCCGAGGCCAAAGTGAAGCCGCAGATCGTTCTGCGATAAATAACTACCGCCGCTCAGCACCTCATCCAGTTGCACCAGATCGCCGGCGAAGACGCGAACACGGGCATTCAGCGCGAGGCGATTTGATTTGACACCCTCTAACTGAAAACTGATCCAGTGGTTGGATGAGCTGCCTTTCGGACGAAGAATCATTGGTTCGCCCTTGAGGTTTTCGACAACTGCCTCCAGGGTGCCATCGTTGAACAGATCGCCAATGGCCATTCCCCGGCTCACCTGCGGAATCTGAATTGCCGGCCCTGCGAGTCTACTGATGTCTTTGAATGTACCGTTTCTTTGGTTTTGAAAAAGCAGCTTAGGCTCGAGATAGCGTAAGGACGAGCGGATCTGGTCAACCTGGGGATATACGTGTCCGTTTACGAGGAAGAAGTCTTGCCAGCCATCATTGTCGAAATCCACAAAGGTGTCGCCCCATCCCACGTACCCTACGGTTCCGCGACCCACGCCGGACGAAAGTGAAACGTCAGTGAAGTCCATTCCGCCATCATTCCGGTAAAACGCTGCAAATTCATTGTCGAAATGTGAAATAACGAGCGAGAGCTTGCCCGTGTGCAGATAATCCCCGATTGCAATCCCCATGTTCGCCTGGCGAGCACCGCTCTCACTCAGTCCGACGCCGGAAGAGAATCCTATCTCCTCAAATGTTCCCTTGCCGTTTCCCTGATAGAGATAGTTCGGCTGCCCATCATTCGTGACAAAGAGATCTAGTTTGCCATCCTGATCGAAATCGCTCCATATCGCAGTCAGGCCGTACCGATGCTCATCATCGGCAACACCGGCTTTCCTGGACACATCCGTGAAGGTCCCGTTCCGATTGTTGTGGTAGAGAAGGTCGGGGGAGCCCTTCATCCCAATCGGGCCGCATTGAACATCGATGCCGAGATACTTACAGATGTCGCTCGAACCCAGCGCCGCCATGTGTTTCAAATCGAATTCAACATAGTGCGATACAAACAGATCGACAAACCCGTCGTTGTCGTAGTCTCCAAATGCCGCGCCGGTTGCCCACATTTTGTCGCTTGCCAGGCCCGCCTCGGTGGTCGCATCCGAAAACGTCCCATCCTTGTTATTGCGATAGAGGACAACGCCGCCGAAACAGGTCACCAGTAAATCGGGCCATCCGTCGTTGTTGTAATCTCCCACGACAGCTCCCATTGCCCAGCACGGAAAGCCGACTCGCGCTTTGTCTGTAACGTCAGTGAATGTTCCATCGCCGTTGTTGTGGTAAAGAGCGCTGCGAGCCTTCTGCCCGTGAAGCGCCATCTCTGTACTCTGGGCATTTGTGAAATAGATATCGGGCAAGCCGTCGCGATCGTAGTCGATAAGCGCCACTCCAGCGCTCATCGATTCCACAATGAACTTCTGCTCAGGGCTGGATACGTGATCGAAGTGGATCCCGGTCGAGGCGGTAATGTCGATGAGTTCCGGGTACGGGCCTGGTGGGTTCGGCCGAGTTTCGGCGGAAGGCGTGGACGCTGTCCTCGCCCCTTGCTGCCATGTTCCTGAGCAGACAGCCAGCGCGGCCCACATTCCCGTTATCTGCAGATTCAGGCGCATCCGAAGCGTTCCATGCTCTCTTGGGAAAGTATCAACTCTCAACTCCCGTTATAGCGTGCCGCCTCGATGCTGATGTCAGGGAAAATGCATCCATTTCGTCCCCGATCCGATGGTAAGAAAGGCCCCGATGGACCCCGACGTGGGGCCTTCTGAAAGGCTGGGCGACAAAGGTGCCCTGCGCGCAACAAAAGCACGGCACTCAAAATCAAACTGGGACTGGCAAAATGAGTGGTGGCCAGGGACGGGATTGAACCGCCGACGCCGGCCTTTTCAGGGCCGCGCTCTACCACTGAGCTACCTGGCCTCAGTGAAGACTTTCAGTTGAGAATCCTGTGCGGATCCGGCTTCGCCGGACGGTGGTGGGGTCACCCGAACAGTGTCCTGCAACGACTCCCGTAGTATAGCAATTCGGCATTCGTGGCGCCAAACCGCGGAGACTCCACAAGTTCTAGAAACTCCGCCAGTCTGCGGCTAGCGGAGCGCGACCTCGTTCTTCACCAGGCGAAGTGGGATCTCCATCGTCCCAACCTTATGCGTTCTTTCGTCGTAAATGCCCGTCCGCAACCAATAGTCGCCCTTGGGGACGCTTACCGCGCCATGCAATTGAACTCCGTTCTTTTCAAAGATCGGGTAAACATCCGGTTTCACATTAAGCTGCACAAGGTGATCCTCACGGCTAACAACCTGTCCGTACCGGTCGTAGACGATCCACGAGATATTGAGGGTATCGCGGCGGTTTCCATCGGGCTCAAGCCTGAGTCCCAGATCGCCGAGATCCACGGCAAAGTCGATCGCGTAGTGCGTTACCCCCTGCTCCGGGCTCGTGGAATCCCCAGGCTTGGGATCGGGATGATGAACATGCGCTTTATAGAGGATCTGCTCGGTCTGTGGCATGCCGAACTCCATGAACGGTGCCAGAGGATCGCGCTTTGCGGGATCTCGTGAAGCTTGTTGTGCAGCTTCCTGCTGAAGAGAACCCGCCGCCCCAGGCAGATCCTCGTCGCGGGCAAAATAGCCACGCCGATATGCTAGCTTGTAGCCTCCGTCTGCTACCTTCACCGCAATGTTGCGGAACGCGCCATTCATATCGGTGTCGGTTGGCGTATAAGAGAGCGTATAGAAGTCAGCGCTCGAGCCGATCACCTTGCCGATGATTCCGATGAGGTCGTTCTGGTTGTAGAAAGCCTTGCCGCCGGTCTGCTCCGCGAGCATGTCCATGGTGGAGTTGCTGTTTCCCCGCTTCTCACCTTCGGACGTCAGGCCTCCGGCAAATCCACCCTGCCCTGCGTTCGGTGAGTTGGTCGTAACTCCAGGCGGAGGACCCAGCAGTTGCGCGGGCGTCGTTATCGTGGGGTCGAGAACATTCTCGGCCGTATAAAACTGCTGCACAGTGGTTCCCCGTGCATCCACGGGATAGATGGCCACTCGAGCAGCCGAGAGTAAGTTGATTGTGGTTCTGATCGAACTGTCGAACCGCATATCCGTCTTGCCAAACAACTCAAGCGGGAAGGCGCCCGACATCCAGATCACATTTTTGCGACCAGGAAACGCGCCGAGGAACGTAGCCAGTTGATTCAAATTCTCAAGGGTTCTGTACTCGCGATCGCTGTCCTGACCATATCGCGTCTCCTGCAGGAAGCTCTGGAACGCTGCTACCGACTCTGGGGAGACTGCCGGAACCGGACTGTTCGGACCTTGATTCTCCTGCGCGACCATAAGCGCGATGATGGAGTTGAGTGAGTTCAACTCTCCCGTGGATTGAAGCATCACTGCGGCTTCCGCCTTGTTGTATTTGCGGTAGCCAAGAGCCATCGCAAGCAGCGCGGGATCGTCGGAAAAGCCCTCGACGAAGCTGAGCCTCATCCCCATCGTAAAGATGGCGAGCCGGGTACCAGGCTTCAGCGTCTTCAGGTACCTCTGCGCCGAAAGCCGGAGCCACATTTGATCGTCCATCGGCGTGTTCAGTGCATCCAGCAAAAGAACATTCACCGCAGGCGGAGTGGGTAGCGCCGAGAAGTTGCTGAAGACATTTGGCGGAAGAGACGGGAATTCGAGCTTCTGGGAACGATGCGCAATATCCTCGCCCGTGTGCTCCTCGAACGAGGCAATCGGCTGAGGCTTACCATTCTCGAGAACAGCAAAATCACTTTGTCTGAGCCCTTTTACGGTATTCCCATTCTTGTCCGAGACGAGTACGTCTACGAGCACCGCGCGGCTGTTCACCTTGAGAGTGGTTTCCGGGCTCGCCGACGATGATGTGTCCTGTGCGATAGAGCCAGCTGCGACAAAGCAGATGAGAATTGCGGCAGCGTTGAAGTACTTCATGGGACCCTCTTCATTCGACCACAAAGATTAGCACTTCACTTTGATTGGAATCGCCAAAAAGCGCATCAGGGCTGCCTGCATTGCTTGCTGGACCGTTGTTAGAGCCACACTGGGTATTCCTACTGATTTGGATGAACTGCTGCGTCCGCCGCATTGCCATCGACCTCCCCGTAAATAATCGTCGAACTGGAACCGAAGCGGTGGTAATTCGAGAAGATCGTCCGATTGAACATGCTGATGGGCTTTTGCAGCTTCCGCCTATGCTGAGAACATCCGCTGGCCTTCTGCGTCATGAATGTAAGGCTGCGGAGCGGGCAGAGATAACGTCGATTGCCGATGAGAACAGGGCCGTACTCGATCACACTGGCAACGTGCGAAACCGGATCATCTTTATCCGAATCCGCTTCAAGAGTGATACGCAGAATCGCACCCGATTGCGGCGCGATGGCGATGGAGCCGTGATAGCCGGGAAGGTCGTGAAAGGATGATTCCCCTTCGCAATGATCCGTGACTTCGTCGTGTGAGTTCGTTCGCGGTACCGAGTACTGGTAGACAGCACCTATTCCTCCGGGTGTGTCTTCCCAGTGATCGAAAGAAATCGATCCCGCCTGAACATCCATGAGCAGGACCGCGGCCTGGGTACCGAATTCTCCCCTGCTCTCAAAGGCCGTCGAAGTTTCGGCCGATTGACCCTTCAAGGCTCCGGTTGCCGGCAGCAGAACCTCTTTCCCGTCGCGGAATGTGATCTCTTGTTGCACCATATCGCTGCGATGGAACTCTGCGGCTTCTGGCGAAGACAGTCTGAGAGGTGTTGGAGCATCGACGAATGTGGTTGTGGTCCGGGTCGCGACAAAATCCGGCAGGTGCGAGAGTTTCCCGAACACATAATCTCGCGCCGCATTCAGCATGGCTCGCTGCGCTTCATCGTCCGGAGCTGCTCGGGCCATCTGTTCCGATGGGGGAAGCTTAAGCAGTGCAGAACGATCTGCAATTTGTTGCAGCGCCATCTGAGCGCGAGAGCCCAATCTGTACCTGCCTGCCAGCCGGTAGAGCGAGAGAGTGCTGAGGCGTTCTTCAAGTTCTATACCTGCCAGCTGCAAAGCCAAACGCCCGTCGTCATCTGAAAGAAAATTGCTGTCTGCGATGTCTGCGATCTCGTCTGAATCCATGGAGTGCTGTATGGCAGGGCGTGTCGTCGCGGCGTTTTCCGCAATAATTTGCTCAAGGTTGGCTACGGTGGCCTTCTCGGCAGAGGCCGGCAACACCGTTCCCATCAGAAGTGAGACGAACACCAGAGATCGCAACTGCATGCCCCTTCCACCACTGGAGAACGCTCCGTTACCATCGCCCCACTCCCTCATTTGGGAGGTCGAGGCGTTAGCCTAGGATTCTAGCCGAAGGCAAATTCAGAATTGTCGCTAAATCGTCTCTATACTGCGGTTTTGTGCGATCAGGTGTTAACCTTTCCACAGTCGTAGCGCTATTTGTTTATGTCGCCGAAAAAAACAACTCGCCGCGAATTTCTCGTTGCGGGTTCCACTGCTGCCTTGGCGGCCACTGTACCAGCAAATGGCTCCAATGCAGATTCCATTTCCAGCATCGCTCCGGCCGAAAGCGTAGCTCCCTACCCGACCGGCGATCTGCTGCAAACAGGACAGCAGCGAACCTTCAGCGGCGACCGCGCAACTCAGGTTGCGATGCCCATCGGAGGGCTGGGAGCCGGATGCGTGTGCATCAATGGCTCAGGCGGACTCCAGGATTTTTCCATCCGCACGCGGCCGGAAACAACGGCGCTCCCAGCGGGCTTCACTTCGAATTCACCGGAAGCCGCCTTTGCAGTCCTGCGCATCAAGGGAGCAGCGCCGGTCACAAAGCTAATCGAAGGACCGTTTCCGCCGTTCAAAATCTTTGATCAGGGGCTGCAGGGACAAGGGCTCCGCCGCAGCGGTGCGGAAGGATTTCCGCGGTTCGAAAAATGCAATTTCCGCGGGGAGTTTCCATTTGCGGAGATTCGTTTTGCCGACCAGGCTATTCCGCTGGACGTTTCGCTGATTGCTTGGAATCCGTTCATTCCTCTTGATGACAAGGATTCTGGTATCCCCTGCGCCATCCTCGAATACACGTTTCACAACACTTCCTCGAAACCGGTTGATTACGAGTTTTCCTACCATTTGTCGCATCTGGCTCCGGGATGCAGGCCCGATCAGGCAGCCAGCGCGAATACGGTGATTCCCGGAAAAGGTGCCTTCCTCTTCAATCGGGAGGCAGCGAACGCCGAGGGATTCGGAAGCGCGGCTCTCACCGTAATTGGAGCGAAGCCGCGAATCAAAGCCATGTGGCTGCGAAGCCCTGGTTGGGAGTTCGATTCTCTCTCAGCGCTCTGGCGTGAGGTATCCACTGGAGCCTTCTCCACAAATGACGGCTCAAATGCCGTGGACAATGCGGGACGCAACGGTGCTTCGATCCTGCTGGATGGTCGCCTCGAAGCGGGCCAATCACATACCTATCCCATTGTGATCTCGTGGCATTTTCCCAGTTGTTATCTGCGTGAGGGTGGAGTCTCCCACTCCGAGAACGGGTCGGTGATTGAAGGGCAGCCGGGATGCCGCACCGTTCCGGGTGACGCGCCTCCGCCGTGGCATCCGTTTTATTCGACGCTATGGAAGGATGCGCGCGAGGTATCGGCGTATGTCGAACAGAACTACGCTTCGTTGCGCACACGGACCATTCAGTTTAAGAATGCGCTGTTCAATTCCAGCTACCCGGCGTATGTGCTGGACGCAGTTTCAGCCAATCTTGCCATCTTGAAAGCGCCCACCATTCTGCGCGAGGCGAGCGGGAATATCTGGGGCTGGGAAGGCTGCTTTCCCGATGCGGGCTGCTGTCACGGCTCCTGCACGCATGTGTGGAATTACGCACAGGCGATGCCGCATCTCTTCCCTGCTCTTGAGCGCACTCTGCGCGACTTGGAATTTGCGCGCTCAATGGATGAGCACGGGCACGTAAACTTCCGCGGAGCAATCCCTGACGGCCCCGTCGACCACACCGGTCCTGCCGCAGCCGACGGACAATTGGGCGGCATCATGAAGGTCTATCGCGACTGGCAGATCTCGGGGGATGCGGCATGGCTCAAACGGATGTATCCGCTGGCAAAGCGATCGATCGAATACTGCATTGCAACCTGGGATCCGGAACATCGCGGAGCACTGTTCGAGCCTCACCATAACACCTACGACATCGAGTTCTGGGGTCCGGACGGTATGTGCACCAGTATCTATCTCGGTGCGCTCTCAGCCATGGCCCAGATGGCAACTGCACTCGGTGAAGGAGGCGACTCTTCGCTGTATTCCGATCTGGCGCAGAACTCCGCCAAGTTCATGGATGAGACGCTCTTCAATGGCGACTACTACCAGCAAAAGGTGGAATTCGAGAACCTTCGCGACAAGTCGTTTGCCAAGTCGATTGCGAATGTCGACGAGAAGAGCAGCGAGATGCAGCAACTTCTCAAACGCGAAGGACCGAAATACCAGTACGGCTCCGGCTGCCTTTCCGATGGCGTGATCGGCGCATGGATGGCCAGCATCTACGGAATCGAAACGCCCCTCGCGACAAAGAATGTTCACGCGACCCTGCAGGCCATCTTCCGGAATAACTTCAAAACCGACCTCAGCCAGCACGCGAATGCGCAGAGGCCGGGCTACGCGATGGGACACGAACCGGGACTGCTTCTGTGCAGCTGGCCCAAGGGCGGCAAGCCAACTCTGCCCTTCGTTTACTCGGACGAGGTATGGACCGGCATCGAGTACCAGGTGGCATCGCACCTGATCCAGGAAAGTTTTATCGAAGAGGGCCTGACGATTGTACGAGCGCTTCGCGGCCGCTACGACGGGCGCACGCGCAATCCCTGGAACGAGTACGAATGCGGAAACTGGTACGCAAGAGCCATGTCGAGCTACGCTCTGGTCGGTGCTCTCTCCGGCTTTCGATACTCGGCGGTGAATCGCACCGTGCACTTTGGCCCAAAACTCAAAGTGCGCCCGTTTACAAGTTTCTTCTCGACCGCGCTTGGGTATGGGACCATTTCTCTCGATGCTAAGGGCGTCACGGTGAACGTGATCGAGGGTGAACTCCCGATCGAAAAGCTCCGTCTTACCGAGGGGGATGCGACACGCGAAATGGAGTGGAAGACGACTGCACGTGCCGGTGCACCGGCCACGAAGAGCGTTTGATTCCGGTTAGTCTTGGGTGGCCGCACTTTTGGGCATCACCCATTACCTTTGGGTAGGCCTTGCCCCTGAACTTTGGTTTGATTCAGTACCCAAAATGCTACACTTCGCGCGTGGAGAGAAAGCACGCATGAACCCTCATCCCTACCAGAATGCATACGATACGGCCATCAATGAGCTGACGCAAATCACTGCTGCATTCGAGAAGCTGCGCACGCGTAAGGGCCAGATCGAGAGCCTCATCCAGGCACTCCAGCCCTTCTTCGGGGAAGTGCAGGCCCCGGTCACGAGTCCGGAACCGTCCAGTGAGGCCGTTACCGAGCTGGCCGCTTCAGCGGCAGAGCCACCGCAGGGATATTCATTCCGGGATGTGCCCAATCCATTGCCGGATATCGCTGAGACCGGAGGAGATCCCTTCCAGCGCCGCGTAAAAGCCACTTTTCGCTTCAAAGGGCTGGCAACGCAGCGGTCCTAGCTACACAATTCCCCGAAATCCTGAAATTCCAAGTTGATTCCAAACCGCAGCCTCGCTTCTAAGCGAAGCTGCGGTCTTGGATTGGGGCGCTCCCCCACTGGACCAGAACATGCGGGACAGGCATTGGAACCGGGCCATCCCAGCTAAACCGGCTCTGCGTTGACCATGTACTGCAAAGCCTGTAAACTACTCTAGTTTGGCGATTCATGCCTGTCGCTGCGGAGCCAACCGCTCGCCCACGAGAAGTATCGGCGCTCGAGCGTACCGCGGGACGGAGTTTCCGCCCGAGCAATTTAAGGTTGGGAGCATGCACCCGCTTCGACGCGAGTGCGTTCGCTCTGGAGGATTTATGTACGCGGTCATTCGCACCGGTGGCAAGCAGTATCGAGTCGCGCCAGGCGACGTGCTCAAGATTGAATCGGTCGCGGCCGATCAGCAGACCATTGAGTTTGCCGAGGTTCTCGCCTTCAGCGGCGAGGCAGGCAGTCTCGCAAAGCCCTCCAGCGCCAAGGTGACTGCAGAAGTTCTTGGTCAGGGTCGCGGCGAGAAGGTGCTCGTCTTCCACCTGAAACGGAAGAAGCAGTACAAAAAGCTGCAGGGACACCGCCAGAATTTCACCGAGGTCCGCATCAAGTCGATTGAAGCCGACGGTGTGACCTATTCGGAAAAGAAATAGCTTTCAGAGGGGATTGAAGAAATGGCACATAAAAAAGGTGGAGGCAGCTCCACAAATGGACGCGACTCTAATGCGCAACGGCTTGGCGTAAAAGCTTTCGCCGGCCAGCTCGTCACTGGCGGTTCGATCATCATGCGTCAGCGTGGGACCAAGATCAAGCCGGGTGCCAATGTCGGAATCGGCTCAGATGACACGCTCTTCGCAAAGGTCTCAGGCCGGGTGAAGTTCACCGATCACGGAAACCGCGGACGGTTTGCCTCGGTTGAGCCAGTCTCCGTCGAATAGGCTTCGCTGATTCAGCGTAAGAAGGCCACGGTTCGCCGTGGCCTTCTTTTTTGCCCGCAATTCGCGGCTCGGGCAGCCTCTTAGTGGACGATGATTACGACAATCAGTACCACGAGAGCGATCACGATCAGTGCCAGTTCGGGCCGGGTCAATGCACCTGCCGCAAACTTCTGCTGGGCATCATTCGATCTGGCTGCAAGACTCGCCAATTCCTGATCGGACAGTGACGGAATCGCGCTCTTTACCTGCTCAGGATTGTAGTGCGCGTCTCGCATTGCCCGGTCTGCAATGGGGCTGCTGAGAAAGTTCGTGACTGCTTCGATATTCTTCTGCCGCGCAGAGGCTGAATCGGCCATCTGCTTCTGCATCGCCTGAGGAGTGACCAGATGATCCTGCACAGGAGTCGCCGCGAAGGCGTCTGCGGGAATCGCCATCAGGCACATGAGGGCGGAAGGAACTAGGGCACGTAGATTAAAGGACCGAAGGGTTGTTCGTTTCACATGGACTCCTGAGATGTTACGTTCAGGTACCTTGAGATGCCATAGGAACAGGCTGAGTTTTCCATCGGCCGACAGTCTTGCTCGGTCTGTGCCGGCGGCAGATTCCCTGGCTCAGGCAAACCGCTTCGGATAAAACAGACTGATGGGATGCGTTGTCGATCCGGCGATCGCCAGGTCGGCGAGTATCTCGCCAACCACCGGCGCAAATTTGAACCCGTGACCCGAGAAGCCGCATGCGACGGTGCAGGATGAAGAGCGCGGGTGAGGTCCGATGACGAAGTGCTCATCAGGACTCATTGTGTACAGGCAGGTCTTTGCACGGATGAGTTCGCCATCGATTGTGGGTATTCGCTGCCTCAAAGTCTCGACAATCTGCATGATGTCGACGTCGTTAACGGTGCGCTCGACTGTCTCGGGAGTGCACTCATTATCACTGCCGTGAATCGCGACCTTGATGCCACCGGCCGGACCGTCAATTGCGGGGAAACCGTATGCAGGAAAGTAGCCGCCAAGGCTTTCGGAGATGAACACGGGAAATCTGGGAGGCATAAATGGGTCAACGCCTCCTCGGGGCTGCATCCATGCCGTGACCTGGCGGGTGATCCGCAGCGGGAGGGCCGAACGGAGAACCTCACCCGCCCACGGGCCTGAGGCAATCACGAGATGCCCGGCTTCATACGTACGATGCGACGTATGAACACTGACTCGCCCGTCCTCCGCCGACCAGGAGAGAACCTTTTCGTCGAAGTGGAGCTCAGCTCCGGAACGCAATGCGGCTCCGCCTTGAGCTCGAATACAGTCCTCTGGGATGAGATAGCCTGCATGATGCTCGAAGACGCCCAGATCGTCCGGCAGAGGCACGAATGCGGGGAAACGCCGGCAAAGTTCGGCTCGTTCAAGAACGTCAATCTCAATGTTGTGTGTCCTGGCGGCCGCAATGGTCCGGGCGACAAGATCGCCGGAACGATTGCCGATTACAAGTCCGCCAGTCGTGTGAAGCAGGCGACCAGTCCTCTTTTTCTCCAACTCGTGCCAGAGCTCATACGCACGGAGCACCAGCGGAATGTAGTCGGGGCTCTCGAAATATGCCTGCCGGATGATGCGCGAACCGCCATGAGACGAGCCCTGGTCGTGAGGCGGAGTGAACTGATCGAGTCCCAGAACCCGCTTTCCTCGTTGTGCGAGATGCTGAGCAGCCGCGCTGCCCATGGCTCCGAGGCCGAGGATGATCACATCGAAGGACATAGCTAAGCTGATGAGAACTTAAGCCGAGTATAGAAGTCCGTGGGGGCAGCCGACGGGACAAGCTACGCTTCGTTTACCGATTCCCGCTCAAGCAGGCGGTCGATGAATGGATCGAGCTTGACCATATTGGAACGATCAGCGGACGAAGAGGGTGGCAGGTAATGCGGATTGATCATGGAGAGAGTCTCGTTCACAAAGAGCCCGCGATGGGCAGTCACTCCATCGTGGAGGATCGTGCGAGGCAAAGTATCGGCATGGTACTGGCAGATGCCGCCGATTTCGGGGTGCTCGCGCATGAACTCCTCAAGCCTCCATTCATATTCGAGGAGCTTCGACAGGTCCTTGCTGGGCCCAAATTCCCAGGTCATGTCTCCCGTGGCCCAAAGACCGTCATACCCGTCTTTGAGTGCCTGGCTGAGTGACCGCTCAAGTGTCTGGATCATCCTGGCAACATCAAACTCCCAATCTCCCAGAAGGTGACTTTGCTCGGAAGAGAGCACCAGGTTCCCTTTAGCCATCTCGGCTTCGACGTCGAAACCTTCAGCGGCAAGCCGCGATTTCATGCCGGCAATCATAGGACGGCTGTTGAGATACAGGCAGCGATGATTCTCCCTGAGCTTGCCACTGAGAACGCGAGCGACAGGAGGGATGTGACGCGAGGGAGCGCCTTCGTAGACGAGGCATTGGTGACGGGGGAAGTCAGGACCCATGCAGAAAGCCATTATATTCCGAGAGAGGTCCTTTGCTCGCAAAGGAACCATCGGCCGCACTCAAAAATAGAAGAGGCCGAAACCAAGAAGGCTCGGCCTGTCTTTTTCGCTAAACTCTTCGCTACGACTTCGACTCGCTCTGGAGGTTTCGAGTGAGTACTTTCTCCACCACCCGCTCGACATCCGTGAGGAAGAATCCGTTCGCCGGCTGTCTGACCGCGACCTTGGTTCCGTGGCCGAGCGCGGAGGCGATTTCATTCCACCGATAGATCGTCGAACTGGCCGGCATCACTACGGGTTTACGGGCACGCTCGGGAATGGCGCAATGAACTGCCCAGCCGCCGATCGTGAGCAGGATGATCGCCTGGTACCCAAATTGAAAGGGAGCGGTCAATGTGGAATGGGAAGACGTGAGAGCGGAGAAAATGAGATCGTTGGCTGACATCAGACCAAAGCCGAGCCCAAATCCAAATGCCAGATCACGAAATGAGAGCTGAAGCGTGTTGATGCAAAGGCAGAGGAACGCGAGCAGGCAGAGTTCAAGGATGCTGACTGAGCGCATTAATGCCAGTGCGAAGTCGGGCAGTAAAGCAAGGCTGGGGTGTGTGTAGGAAACTGAGCCAAGGCTCGCCACGGCAGAGACCAGAGCTACCCAGCGGAATACGATCGTTCCCAGGCGCATGAGGCCGGAGAAGGACGAAAGGACAGAACGGAAGATTTCCAGGGTGACGAAGAACAAACAGATCGCGCTGGCAAGGTACACAGCCCACGACGAGAAGAAGTAGTAGCGGAAGAAATCGTGCCCCCAAGGTTGAGCCTGCAGATACAGGAGGCCCACCAGGAAAGGCATCGATCCAAGCCTGAGAATCAGATATAGATTAAGTGCCGGAAAGCGCTTCTGGAGACCCTTCTTCCAAAACAGGAAGCCCAGGGTCGCCCAGAGCAGGAACTCTGCCACGCTCATCGCCGACATCCAGAAATTCAAAGGCATACGAGGCCCTTTCTATCCTGAGGGTTCTCTCAGAATAGACGTGAGCGGGCTTCGGCAGCAAATGAAAACAGAGGTATCCCGTGTAGCACTTTGGTGCTAGCGCAATACGATGTGACCAGACGCGAAACTACTTCTGCGTCGGGCAGATTCCAGGCCCGCAAAGGGGAACCGGGAGTCCGGCCGTGGCTGATTGATGGCTCGGGACCATGTGCTTTGGGCTCGAGGACACGGAAGCAGCGGCAGCGCCGGCGACGACAACAGAGAGCACGAGAACGCGAAAAGCGAGTTTCATATCTGGTTACCCCTTGCAAGACTTCTGTGAAATTTTGGTTGACAGATAACACAATTATGTTAGTTCAAGCTGGCGGCTAAGTCTAGCGTTTTCAATTACATCGAAAGTATCGCACTTTTTAGTGACAAAAGTAACATTATTCTCCAGTAATCTACTCGCAAGTAACCATTTTAGTTACCATCCTGCGCATCGGTAATGGCTTGGTACGAGCCCCGATTTTTGCTGCCCAGCATGGTAAAATCTCCTTAGCAGAGTCGGCACAAAGCCCTCGACTTTTCAATCGCTTAATCCCAAATCCTGTGACCAAAGTCGGGGCTCTTGCGGTACCGGCAGCGCGACCTCCCAAGGCGAAAATTCTGCGAAACGGATAACTATGGCGACGAGCGGCAATGGTAACGGCGAATACACAGGCGAAAATATCAAGATCCTCGAAGGACTCGAGGCGGTACGGCTTCGCCCAGCAATGTACATCGGTTCCACGGGTGAGATGGGACTTCACCACCTTGTTTACGAAGTAGTAGACAATTCGGTGGACGAGGCACTTGCCGGTTTCGCCACCAAGATCGACGTCACGATCCACGTCGACAACTCAATCACCGTTGTCGATGACGGTCGCGGAATTCCTGTGGACACCAAGACGCTGCCGAACGGCGAAGTCATGCCCACTGTTCAGGTCGTGTTGACCAAACTGCACGCTGGCGGCAAGTTTGATTCGTCAACCTACAAGGTCTCCGGCGGATTGCACGGCGTCGGTGTGAGCTGCGTGAACGCGCTCTCTCAGGAGTTCAACGTCGAGATATGGCGCGACGGGCACACCTGGGAGATGGATTTCAGCTGCGGCGATCCAACCAGCGATCTGCGCAAAACCGGCAACAGCAAGAAGCGCGGCACCAAGATCCACTTTCTGCCGGACAAGACGATCTTCGCCGTAACCGAATACAACTACGACACGCTCGCACAGAGGCTACGAGAACTCGCCTTCCTGAACAAGGGCCTGGAGATCACGCTCACCGACGAACGGACCGTCGATCCCAAGACCGGCGACTCAAAGCATGCGGAGTTTCGCTATGCGGGCGGGATTGCGGAGTTCGTCAAGCACCTGAACCGGGGCAAGTCGGTGCTGCATGAAAAGCCGATCCTGATGGAAGCGCAGCGCGACAAAGTAGAGATCGAGATCGCTCTCCAGTACAACGACAGCTACTCCGAATCGGTTTTCAGTTTTGCGAACAACATCAACACCGTCGATGGTGGTAGCCATCTTTCCGGTTTCCGTACCTCGCTGACCCGTACCATCAACGCCATCGGCCAGCAGCTTGGGCTCTTCAAAGATGTGAAGGAAAACCTGAGCGGCGACGATGTTCGCGAGGGACTCGTGGCAGTCGTCAGCGTGAAGCTTCCGCAGCCGCAGTTTGAAGGACAGACAAAAGGCAAGCTCAATTCGGATATCGCCGGCGTCGTGCAGGCATTTGTGAACGAGCGCCTGGGTGCCTATCTCGAACAGAATCCCCCGGTAGCGCGCAAGATCATCAACAAGGCCATTGAAGCAGCGCGGGCGCGCGAGGCGGCTCGCAAGGCGCGCGATCTTACGCGCCGAAAAGGTGCTCTGGACGGCGGCGGCTTGCCCGGCAAGCTGGCAGACTGCTCCGAACGCAATCCTGATCGCTGCGAGCTTTACCTCGTCGAGGGTGAGAGCGCCGGCGGGACAGCCAAGCAGGGCCGCGACCGCCGCTTTCAGGCGATCCTTCCGCTGAAGGGCAAGATCCTGAATGTGGAGAAGGCTCGCTACGACAAGATGCTTGGGCACGAAGAAATCCGTGCCATGATTACGGCGCTCGGAACCGGCATCGGCAAGGACGATTTCGACCCGGCGAAACTGCGCTACGGCAAAATCATCCTGATGACCGACGCCGACGTCGACGGATCGCACATCCGCACCCTGTTGCTGACGTTCTTCTTCCGGCACATGACTGAGCTGATCAAGCGCGGCAATATCTACATCGCGCAGCCGCCGCTGTTCAAAATTAAGAAGGGCCGGTCTGAGCAGTATGTGAAGGACGAGCGCGAGCTGAACCGCGTCGCCATCAAGCGCGCTTCCGAGGGCATGATCGTGCGCCACGGAGAGAACGCCAGCCACATTGACGGCGGCGAACTGACCCGCTTCATGGGCTATCTGAACGAGTACCTAGGGTTTGTCGAGAAGGTAGACAAGCGTATCCGCAACGAGCAGCTCACTGAGATGATTGCGCGCGCGGAACTGACCCATCGGGCAGACTTCACGGCCGATGGCAAGGGAGTTCCACCGAAGCTGAAACAGCTGCACGAGCAATTGGTCGAGCATGCTGACGAGTTCAGCATCAAGGTAAACAAGCCCAGTGAGGACGAGGAGCACCATACCTGGTCCATCTGCTATACCGACGCACAGGGCGCATCGCGTTGCATTGACTGGACCATGGCATCCAGCCCTGAGTTCCGCCAGATGATGTCGAAGTATTCGCAGATCAGCCAGTACCTTGAGCCGCCATTCCTGATCGAATATGCAGCCAAGGGAGCGCAAGACGCTGCTGCGGAAGAGCCGGAGGGGACCGAGTTCGAAGAAGGCCAGACCCCGGCGAAGGTGAAAGCCGAAGCTAGGGCCGCCAGGCGCACTTCGAAAATCCTGCAGGAGCCAGTCGAGAAAGAGACCGCTCGCGAGCTCTTCGCATATATCGTCGAGCAGGGCAAGAAGGACTACGATGTGCAGCGCTACAAAGGCCTCGGCGAAATGACCTCTCCGCAGCTATGGGAGACGACAATGGATCCCGAGCGGCGCACTCTCCTCCAGGTCAAGCTCGAGGACATCGCGGAAACTGAAACGATCTTCACCACCTTGATGGGTGAAGATGTAGAGTCGCGGCGCAAATTCATCGAGGACAACGCCTTGGACGTGAAGAACCTGGATATCTAATTTCAAATCCTCGGCGGCTGGTGGACGCTTCGTGAGCGACGCCCTTCTCTGCCGCCCTTGTGTCAGATCACTTCATCATCTTGTGCCTGCAATCTTTTGAAGATTGCAGGCACAACCGTCTCAGGCAGAACTTGATGTGACGATAAGCAACACGCGAATGCCTTATGATGCGACTGGGACTTAACCCCTGGGGTGCTTACCGTTGAGCTTTCTTCGAAACACGAGCAGGCAATGCCGAATCGCCGCTTCACTCGCAATCGCTCCTCTGCTGCTATGTACCACTTGCATCGTTCCGGCGCGCGCCCAGGTGGAGTACGTCGATCCCACAATCGGCAACGTCGGCATTCTTCTCGTTCCCACGCGTCCTTCCGTCTACCTGCCAAGCAGCATGGTGCGCGTCTACCCCATGCGCGAAGATGCCTTGGACGACCGTATCCAATCCTTCCCGCTTACCATCAGCTCTCACCGGCAGCCCGAGTTGTTCAGCATCATGGCGGGAGACGGCTCTGCTGCAGCATACGACCAGGAGATCACCACTCCTTATTACTACTCTGTGCGTTTTGACACTTCCCTTCTCCGGACTGAGTTCACTCCCACGGAGCGCTGCGGCTATTTCCGCTTCACATTTCCGGTAGGCAACGCATCCGTACTGCTTGCAAATCGGCAGGCGGGAAACCTTCATGCAGTGAAGCAAAGCGCCGTCACAGGCGAGGAATCCGTCGACGGGCTGACAGCGTATGTATACGGCGAATTCAGCGCGCCTGTGAAAATCGAAGCTGGAACCGCTGGCAAGGGCAGCAGGCTAACTGTGACAGCTCAGGCGAGCACGCTTGAATTCCGCTACGGTGTCTCGTTTATCAGCGCTGAGCAGGCCGAAAAGAATCTGCGCCGTGAAATTCCGGGCTGGGGCTTCGATCACATCAAGGATGCAGCCAAAGCTCGCTGGAATGGGACCCTGGGCAGAATCGCTGTTGAAGGCGGCACAGAAGCTCAGCGGAAAGTCTTCTACACGGCCCTTTACCGCTGCTTCGAGCGCATGATCAACATCAGCGAAGACGGGCAGTACTACAGCGCCTTCGACCACAAGGTGCATCGCGATCCGCGACCATTCTATGTCGACAACTGGCTGTGGGACACCTTCCGAGCGCTGGAACCTCTGCAAACGCTGCTCAACCCGGATGTGCAGGCGGACAAGATCCAGTCTTATGTCCGCATGTATCAGCAGTCTGGAATCATGCCGACGTTCGCGCTCGCGCAAGGCAACAATGCCTGCATGAACGGCAACCACTCGGCTCCGTGGTTCGCTGATGCGTACTTCAAGGGCGTACGGAACTTCGATCTTGCAACTGCTTACGAGGGCATTCGCAAACGATCGCTCGAAGACACCCTCCTTCCCTGGCGGCTCGGTCCGAAGGGGCCGCTCGACGACTTCTATAACGCGCACGGCTACATGCCCGCGCTCCGTCCCGGCGAAAAAGAAACTGATCCTCACGTCCATCCTTTTGAAAAGCGTCAGCCAGTTCCCGTTACGCTGGAGAACAGCCTGGATGACTGGGAGATCGCTCAACTAGCGCGCGTGCTCAAGAAACCCGATGATGAAAAGCTCTTCCTCGGCCGCGCAGCCAATTACAAGAACCTCTTTCGCGCGGAAAAGGACCTGATGTGGCCCAAGGACGCTGATGGCAATTGGATCGAACCGCTCGATCCGAAGTTCGGCGGTGGCATGGGCGGTCGCGATTACTATGACGAGAACAACGGCTACACCTACACGTGGGACGTCAACCAGGACTTCAACGGGCTCTTGAAGCTGATGGGCGGCACAAAGAAAGCTGAAGCGAATCTGGATCAACTTTTTCGTGAGCCGCTGGGCCGCTCCAAGTATGAGTTTCAAGCAAAGTTTCCAGACTCAACCTCGATGGTTGGGCAATTCTCAATGGGCAATGAACCGAGCTTTGCTATCCCTTACATCTACAACCGCGTAGGCGCCCCATGGAAAACCCAGAAGCGCATCCGCACGCTGCTGGGTGCTTCCTTCACAGAAACGCTTCACGGGATCCCCGGAGATGAAGATGGCGGCGGCATGAGCGCTTTCGTGGTCTTCTCGATGCTGGGCTTCTATCCCGTCACGCCAGGCATTCCTACCTACGACATCGGGAGCCCCATCTTCAATAAAGCGACCATTCACCTGAAGAACGGCAAAGACTTTGTCATCGTTGCGAACAATACTTCGCGCGACAGCAAATACGTGCAGAGTATTCGTTTGAACGGCCAGCCTCTCAACCAGGTCTGGTTCCGTCATGCCGATATCGCGAATGGGGGAACGCTCGAAATTACAATGGGAAACTCGCCGAACCTGGAACTGGGATCAGATCCCGCAACATTCCCACCGGATTCGCTGGAAACAAAGCCGGAAGACTATGTTCGCTGAAGAGCGGGTGTTCAGAGTTCGAGTGAATTGTTCACCTCTTCTTGGCGCGGGAGTATCATCTATCCGTGGAATCTTGAAGTTCTGTGTTGCCTCGCGCTCTGTTCCGAGAATCCCCTGCATGGAAATAAAGGAGTCTGCAATATGAACTTCCACCGTCCTGCCGCTTTCTTTGCATCAGCCATGTTTGCGCTCACCCTCTCAGTTGCCGGGTGCAAATCCAGCACCACTCCGCAAAACCAGGCAACGCCGCAACCAACTGCGAGTCAACCCGCCTCGCCTGACAGCAGTTCGCCCAGCGCGACGCAGCCTGCTGGCAGCCAGCCCAACGCAGCACAGCTGGCCGCACCTGCAAATCAGCAGGCAGCCACACCTGCCGCGCCACCGCCCCCCGCGGTTATTACTCTGCCCGAAGGGACAAGCATCCGCGTGCGGCTGGATACAGATCTTGGGTCGAACATCTCCCAGCCTGGTGAAAGCTTCACCGCCACGGTTGCGGATGACGTAATGAAAGGCGGAGATGTCGTCATTGCGAAAGGTGCGCGTGCCGAAGGAACGGTCGTAGATGCGAAGGCCCTCGGCAGATTCAAAGGGGGCGCTGCTCTGGTCGTGAAGCTCGACCGCGTCACTTCGCGCTGGGGATCCTACCCGGTTGAGACGAGTTCCATCTCGCAAGCTCAAAAGGGCAAAGGCAAGCGGTCAGCAACGATGATTGGCGGTGGTGCGGGTCTCGGTGCGCTCATCGGCGGACTCGCCGGAGGAGGAAAAGGCGCGGCGATTGGAGCGCTCGCCGGAGGTGGTGCAGGAACTGCTGGCACTGCATTCACAGGGAACAAGCCGATCGTCCTGCCTGCAGAAACAGTGCTGACCTTCAAGCTCGACCACGCGGTGCGAATCACAGAGAGACATCGTGGCGACCCGGGATTACAGGAACGATAAGAACGTTAAGGCTGTCTGAACGAGGTGGGCCTCCGGGTCCACCTCGTTGCGTTTGAGCCGAACTCATGATGCCGCACCAGCACGTACACTTAATCTATGAACGTTGAAATCTGCATCGACTCCGTCGAGTCGGCAATTGCTGCCGCACGAGGTGGTGCGAAGAGAGTTGAACTCTGCAGCGCGCTGAGCGAAGGGGGGATCACTCCCAGCGCTGGTCTCATCAGTGCTGTCCGCAACAATATCGATATCGAGCTCTTCGTCATCATCCGGCCGCGCGGCGGCGACTTCATCTACTCCGACAGCGAGATCGACGTGATGGCGCGTGACATTCGCGAAGCCAAAGCGCGCGACGTTGATGGAATCGTACTCGGAATCCTCACCCAACAGGGTGCAGTCGATATCAGGCGCACGCGTGAACTTATCGATCTCGCCCGTCCGCTTGGCATCACCTTTCACCGTGCATTCGACGTCTGCAGCGATCTTGGCCGGGCACTCGAAGACGTAATTGCATCAGGCGCCGACCGGATACTCACATCCGGAGGAGCCCCGGATGCCATGCAAGGCATCGAAACCCTTGCTCAACTGCAGGCGAAGGCGGGCAAACGAATATCCATTATGGCCGGCGGCGGAATTAGACCTTCCAACGTCCGTACGCTCGCGCTGAAAACCGGCGTCGGCGAGGTGCATTCTTCCTTGAGCAGAGGCGCGGAGGACTCGCTTGAACTCGGCTCGAGCGGCAGCGGACGCAGAACTTATCTCGTCCTCGAAGACGACGTGCGCGCTTTCAAGGCCGCGGTTGAAGCGACGCCCCTCGACGTGGAAACGGACGTGCGCTCCTGATCTGAATTGGTGGCGCCTCTCGATGTTCAATGATCTGCATTGGGGTGCCCCCAGTTGTAAAGCTGGAACTCGCGGATATGGGCGGGCTCTGTACAGGACAAAATATTCAGGCGCACCCGTTTCGCGGCAACTGGCGGAAACTCGTCGATCTTTTCATGCCCGATTGCCTGCCCTTCGATAACGGCATTCCATCGGCTTTCAGTGTCGCTCCATACTTCGATTGCGTACTTCTCAACGTGCTGCCCTCCGTTGAGCCACTCCATCGTGACCGCATGATCGAAGGTGATGGGATGGCCGAACTGCACCTCAATCTCTCCCTGATGCGATCCTGCTGGTGATGACCAGAACGTATCCGGATGCCCGTCGAGTGCGTTTCCCGATAGATCTGCCGTCGCCCGAGCACGATGCAGCACAAGATTGTTTTCAGCGCGTTTGCGCAGCGCCTCGCCCATCTCCTCGAGGCGTTTCACGTCCGAATCGGGCAGGAGGCCCCGGTTGTCCGGCGCGAGTCCGAGCATGAGTTGCGCACCGCGTCCAACGGTTTTGTCATATGTGTTCAGAAGCGTATTGAGGCTCTTCAACGAGGCTTCGTCGTTCGGATGCCAGAACCAATGCTTGTCACGTAATGGGGTGTCGGCTTCCACGGGACGCCAGCGCCGGTAGCCGTGCCGATCGATGACGTTCCAGTTTTCATAATCGACGAGCCCCGCCTCGTTGCCGACCCAACGTGCATCCCCGTATTCGAACAGCCCCGTGTCAGCGAAGACCACTGTGTTCGGTTGATACGTACGCAAGGTCTCGATGATCTTGGGAAAGTTGTAAACGTGCCCGGCGCTGCCCGCACCGTCGAGCCAGAACTCGACGAGATCGCCATAGCGGGTCGCCAACTCTTCGAGTTCGGCATTGTAGTACTTGTCGTATTCAGCTGAGTCTTTGTACTTCGGTTCGTGGCGGTCCCATGGCGAGAGATAGACACCAAACTTCAAGCCATACTTTCGCGCTGCTCGCGCCACATCTCCGACAATGTCGCCCTTGCCGCCCCTCCAGGGACTGCTCTTCACACTGTAGTTGGTTTGTTCCGTTGGCCACAGACAGAAGCCATCATGGTGTTTGGCAACAAGCACTACATACCTTGCTCCCGAGTCGCGTATTGCCTTCATCCACTGCTCCGGATCGAATTGGCTCGGATTGAAAACCGACGGACTCGCGGTGCCGTCACCCCACTCCTGGTTCAAAAACGTATTTGTGGAGAAGTGGATGATGACGCCAAACTCGAGATCCTGCCATGCCACCTGATACGGAGCAGGGCGAATATCGCCGGTCGCATCCTGCGCCGCCCCTGATGCGCTGGTGAGCAGAGCGCACAGCACCACACCTCCAATAACAACCAGCGATCTTCTCATCGCACCTCTCCAAGTCCATGGTATGAAGCAACAACAGTTTACGCGACGCCGCACGAACGTAATGCGGCCGGCTTTCACGACGCCTGTATATCGTGTTACGATATATTCTATGAGGAATGAATCTCTCAACTCCGATCGGCTCCTGCATACACTTGCGGATTTCCGCTACGAGTTGCGTCTCTTCCTGCTGTTTAGCGAAAACGCGGCGCAGGAGGCGGGCCTTCATCCGCAGCAACACCAGCTGCTTCTTCAAGTAGCGGGTGCTTCGCATGAGATGCCTGTAACCATTGCCTATGCGGCCAATCGGCTCGGCCTCAAGCACAACAGCACAGTCGAACTGGTCGACAGGTCGGAGCGGGAAGATTTGATCGAGAGAACTACAGATAAAGAAGACAAGCGTCGCGCCATCCTGCGCCTCACGCGCAAGGGCCGGCAGGTGCTGCAGAGACTTTCAGGTGAGCACGCGCGCGAACTCAACGAAATGGCGCCCCGCCTGGTGCGCGCATTACGGCGAGTACAGATGCATTCCGGCGCACCCGTTGCGGAGGTCCTGTGAGATCACGGCCTTCAGCTTTGCGCGACTTCACCGTTGACCGGCGCACTTGGTTCCTTTCTGCCGTTGCCATCGTCATCGGCACCGGAGGCGCGGCGCTCGCAGTTCTGCTGCTACGCTTGATTGCGCTCGCAACCAACCTCTTCTATTACCACCGCGTGAGCCTCGAACTCGTAGGCCCCGCCGGATCCACGGAACCGCACTTTCTCATGCTGATCATTCCGATCATCGGCGGAGTCATTGTCGGTTTCATGGCCCGCTACGGCACCGACAAAATTCGCGGCCACGGAATTCCCGAGGCCATCGAAGCCATCCTCCTGAACGGCGCGCGCGTGCCTCCCAAGGTCGCCGTACTCAAGCCCATCTCGGCCGCCATCGCAATTGGTTCCGGTGGACCCTTCGGAGCCGAGGGGCCGATCATCATGACTGGCGGAGCCTTCGGATCGCTGGTGGCCCAATGGCTCAAGTTGTCTGACGCTGAGCGCACTACGCTGCTGGTGGCCGGTGCCGCTGCAGGCATGTCCGCCACCTTCGCAACTCCGATCGCCGCAATCCTGATTGCAGTTGAATTGCTTCTCTTCGAGTGGCGTCCCCGCTCGCTGGTTCCTGTCGCCGTTGCCAGCGTAACAGCGGGAGCATTGCGCATCTGGTGGTTGGGCGCGGGACCACTCTTCCCCGTCGACCTGCCCGCAAACATACACCTCGAGCAGTCACTCTCTGTCGCAATCCCGCTCGGAATCCTCGTAGGATTCGCAGCCGCGGGACTCAGCCGCCTGATGTATGGCCTGGAGGACGGCTTCGAGCACTTTTGCGGACGCGTGCACATCCACTGGATGTGGTGGCCCGCCATCGGCGGCATTGGGATCGGCATCGGCGGCTTCTTCTTCCCGCGTGGACTGGGCGTTGGATACGACAACATCGCCGAGTTGCTGCGGGGCAATGCTCCGATTACGCTCTTGATCGGCCTGATCATCGCGAAGTCGCTCATGTGGGCATTCTCCCTTAGCTCTGGCACATCGGGAGGCGTGCTTGCGCCGCTCCTGATGATTGGCGCAGCCATTGGAGAAGGAGCCGCTCACCTGGCCCACCTGCCTGGACCAACGCAGGCTCTTTGGGCGCTCATGGCGATGGGTGCGATGCTGGCCGGTGCGCTTGGCGTGCCGCTCACAGCGGTACTCTTTTCGCTCGAACTTACGCACGCGCTCCCGGCGATTCTCCCCCTGGTACTCGCGTGCACGGCGTCGTATCTTGTCACCTCGCTCATCATGCCAAGATCGATTCTCACAGAGAAGCTCGGCCGTCGCGGGTATCATCTCTCGCGCGAATACGGCGTCGATCCGCTGGAGCTTGTCACGGTTTCTGAAGTAATGACCGAACTGCCCCCGGGCGAAGAAGTCACCGTCGGTGAAATGCATTACCTCCCAAACAACTATGTGTTCAGCGACGAAACATGTCGCGCAGTTGCCGAGGAGATGGCGACAACCGGCTCCTTGACGCTTCTCGTCGTCGATCGCGATAACAACCGGCTAGTGGGCAGTGTTGGTGCGGCAGAGTTGCTCGCAGGCCGCCGCAGGGCGGTTAAACGCGAACTCGAACGCAGCATTGCATTCCAGGTTGAGTTGCCAAGGCTCTAGCGCGGCGTTAGAGCCTTATTTGGACCGCTGCGGCGCCTCGCAGCGGTCTTTTTCTTTTTCGGAACAGTACGACCGCAGCCGATGGTGCGCCGCACAGCTTGATTTCGAGCCACGGTGGTAGGCTTTCGGTGAACAAAAGATGGGAGGATTTCTTTGCGTACTTTCTTGCTTCATTTTGCCGCAATCGCACTCTTTGCAGGAACGACGATCAGTGTTCCAGCAGAAGAACTTCAGAAAGGAACTTCCGCCACAGCCACTTCGCAGATTGCCAACGAGACCGCCACCAATCCAGTTGCCGACCCGAGGGCTGTGGTAGTCATCGGCAAAGCGCGATTTACCGTGCTCGCACCGGAGATGATCCGTATGGAATGGGCTGCCGACGGCAAGTTCGAAGATCACGCTTCATTCGTCTTTATCAATCGGCGATTGCCGGTGCCCCAATTTGAGTCAGCTGTCACCAAGAGTGGTGGGGTCAAGCAGCTGAAACTGAAGACCAGGGCTCTGACGTTGATCTACTCGTCCTCGGAAGACGGCAGGTTTACCCCTGACAATCTTTCAATCGAGTCAACCGTCGACGGCAAGCAGATCACCTGGCATCCGGAAATGACCGATACAGAAAATCTGGAGGGCACCACCCGCACCCTCGACGGCGCGCGCGGCGGCAAAACGGTGGAACCCATGGATCAGGGCCTGGTATCGCGCGCCGGATGGGTTCTGGTTGACGACTCGAAACGTCCGCTCTTCGACTCCCACGACTTCACCTTTAAAGAGGGTGAAAAGAGCCCATGGCCGTGGGTGATGGAGCGGCCGGCAGGCGAGCGCCAGGACTGGTACTTTTTCGGCTACGGCCACGAGTATAAGAAAGCGCTCGGCGACTTCGTCAAAGTAGCGGGCAAGATTCCGCTGCCGCCGAGATTTGCATTTGGCACGTGGTGGTCACGCTACTGGGACTACAGCGACCAGGAGATCGAGGAGATCATTCATGGCTTCCGCCAGAACTCCACGCCGCTCGATGTCTTCGTGATCGATATGGGCTGGCACATCAGCCTCGATCAATTGAAGGCGACGGGATACGGCAACAAAAACGATCAGGACCAGTCGGGTCATTACCTCGGATGGTCGGGATACACGTGGAATAAGGTCCTCTTTCCGTACCCCGGTGACTTTCTCGACCGGCTGCATGCTGACCATCTGAAGACCAGCTTGAATTTGCATCCCGCCTCCGGCATTCAACCGTGGGAAGCCTCATATCCTGCGATGGCGAAAGCGATGGGCATCGATCCGGCGTCGAAGCAATATGTTCCGTACGACATCACCAACAAGAAGTTCGCAGAGAACTACTTCAATCTCGTGCTGCATCCGCTGGAGAAACAAGGCGTCGATTTCTGGTGGCTCGACTGGCAGCAAGAGCAGAACACAACGATGCCCAATGTGAAACCCACGTGGTGGATTAACTACGTTCACTTCACTGACCAGGAGCGCGAGGGCAAGCGGCCGTTGCTGTTCCATCGCTGGGGCGGCCTTGGAAACCATCGTTACCAGATCGGCTTCAGCGGCGACACTGTCTCCGTCTGGGATTCACTCGCGTTTCAGCCCTGGTTCACAGCTACAGCAGCGAATGTCGGATATGCATACTGGAGTCATGACATCGGCGGACACATGCCCGGCGCGGTCGAGCCGGAACTCTTTACCCGCTGGGTAGAATTCGGCGCATTCAGCCCGATCCTGCGCACGCACACAACGAAGAACCCGGAATCCGAGCGGCGCATCTGGGCTTATCCCGAGCCGTTCTCGTCGATCCTTCGCTCCACATTCCAGTTGCGCTACAAGATGCAGCCCTATCTCTACACCGAAGCACGGCGCACCTATGACACAGGTGTCGCCTTTCTACGGCCGCTCTATTATGACTGGCCTGAAGCCAACGAAGCCTATCAAAGCAAGAGCGAATATCTCTTCGGCGATCAGATGATCGTGGATCCAGTCGTCACAAAGAGCGACAAGCAGTCCGGACTGGCCACAGAGAAGGTCTGGCTCCCTAAGGGAGAATGGATCGAGTGGCCCTCCGGCAAACACTTCACCGGACCAATCTCCGTCGATCGCAGCTTCAGCATCGACCAGATTCCTGTCTTCGTAAGACAAGGGGCCATTGTTCCGATGCAGCCGGAGATGAGCTACACGGGCGAGAAGCCTGTCGATCCGCTCATCGTGAACGTCTGGCCACTGGCTCCTGGCCAGAGCAGCAGCTACTCCCTTTACGAAGACAATGGAGTTGCTGAGCAGTATCAGCACGGAGTGTATGCGCACACGCCGATCAGGGCCACGCAAACCGAAGACATATTGCGCGTCGAGATCGGCCCGGCCCAGGGCAGCTTCCCCGGCATGCTGAAGACACGCGGCTACACACTCCAGCTTCCGGCAGACTGGCCGCCAGCCTCCGTTTTGGTTGATGGCGTGGCCGTGAAGCAGGCTGGGCCAACAGGTAAGGGCGGATGGAGCTTTGAAGGAAATACTCTCACGACGATTGTCCCGGTAGTATCCCGCAGCACCGAAACTAAGGTCGTCATCGAGATAAAGCGCGCATCCGGCCTCACCGCGCGACGAAACGAAATAGACGGCTTCAATGGCGCGATGACGCGGTTGCGCGCCACTTACGACGCGCTGAACACGACACCGCCGCTTGCGGCGCCGCCCGACATCTTGATTGATGCCATGCAAACCGGCGATCGCCTGGGCTACCATCCCGAAGACGCGCAGAAGGAGATTGCGCACTTCAACGAGGTGATACCACGGGCGAAGGCCGCAGTCGACAAGCTTGTTCAGGACGGTATGAAGCGCCTGAACGACTTCGGGGAGCATCTGCACCGCGAAGCCGGAAATAACATCGACATCAATGTAGAAAAGCAGAAGCGGGCCGACGCACTCTCGCGAGCTGAAAAGCTCGTTGCGAACGCCAGCCGGTAGAAATCCAAGCGCTCAGGAAAGAAGAAAAGGGGGATGCCGAAATGGCATCCCCCTCTTGTTTCAGGTTACGACTGGTGCTCGCCGGAGCAGCAGGAGTGACTCACCACCCTCGGCTGCTCGTACCCGCGATTCGCATCGACGAAATACCCGCTCTCGTACTTGTCGTGGTGCCTGACCCAGGCCATCGAGTGTTTCAGGCCTTCTTCGTCGCGTCCATTCGGAACCAGATCGAGAACGTTGTACGTCCCGACCAGGATGTCGAGCCCGCGCCCATAACTCGAGTACGTGTGATAGATCCGGCCATCAGGGTCTTTCTGGAAAACGCTCAGTCCCGGACCTTCGTCGCTTCCGAACGGCTGGTCTGTGTAGTTGTAGTGCACCTTGCCGGACGCGCGATCTTCTTTCGTAAACGAGACATGGTAGTCGTAGTTGAAATCTGTTCCATACGACGACACCCAATGGAACTTCCAGCCCATGCGCTTCTTGAAAGCAGCAATCTGCTTATATGGCGCGCGAGAGACAACCGCAAACGTCACGTCCCGGTGCGCCAGGTGAATTGTCATTCCGTCGTAGTGGTCAGACAGATATGAGCAGCTCGGGCAGCCTTCGCTCCATCCCGGCCCCAGCATGAAGTGATAAATCACGAGCTGGCTGCGGCCATCGAATAGATCGATCAGCCTTTCTTTGCCGCGCGCACCCTCAAACACGTAGGACTTTTCGACTTCTTCTCGTGGAAGTTCACGCCGTTGCCGGCTCAGCTCGTCGCGCAGACGTGTGAACTCCTTCTCCTTCTGAAGAAACTGCTTTCGCGCACGAAGCCATTCCTCGTGCGATACCGTCTTCTGGTTCGTCAGTTCTGCTGTTGTTCCCGTTGTCATGATGGACCTCTTCTGCTTCATTTTGGGGAAGAAGCTTCCGCTTGCTGCGTTTAAGAAATATGCCTGCAACCAATGCGGTGACACCGCCTGTCCCGGTGGCTGATCCCGCGATCACAGCTGCAGTCGCAAGACAAAATGGGCACATACTTTTCTCCCGCCGGCCGAACTAGCTTCTTCCCGGCCTGATCTACCTCTGCATGAACAGGGGCGGCTCGTCGGCGCTCGGTCCCCAACTTGCCGGGACCGGAGCACCCAGCATTCGCAGATAAACGGAGAACTGCCCGCGATGCTGGTACCAGTGGCTCAGCATCACATCACGAATAAACTGCTGACGGGGTTGCGCGACCACTTGATTGCCTGCAACACTCAGCCGCCAGATTTCGTTCATGGCGGCGTCATCAAGCGTGGCGAGGATCTGCCCCACTGTGGCACGGCTTTCGTCCAGTGCTTTGAGACACTCTTCGAGACTTGCAGGTTGAGGAAAGCCCGGGAAGCCCTGCACTTCCGCCGGATTCGACTGCACCAGGCGAATGACACCTCCCGGTACAAACGCAAGGTGATACGCTAGCTGACCCGCAGTCATCGACTTCTCGTGCGGCTTCCACGTCAGCTTGTCCTCGGGCAGCCGCTCAATGTAACGGCGAGTTATGGGTGCCTGCTGTTCGAACTCGGCGAGAAGAGCCCTGGCAATAGCATCGGAAACGATTGGCTGTGCGACTGACATGAAGACCTCCTTGTGGTCTCGGGGGAACCGGTTTGGAAGAGAGTCGGTTTTACTTCGAGCGCTCGGCGCGTTCGCGGATTTTGCGATTGGTGTTTCCCCATCCGCCGCCTACGCCCTTGCGATGGTCATCCTGAATGAGTCCGAAGCCGGAGTGGCGAAATTTAATCAGGGTTCCCCCAGGCTCTTCGCTCAGCCGGTACTGCACATTATTCGCAACGGGGTAGGACATGAAGAGCGGTCCGGATAATTCGATGAGCGAAGGCCTCTTGATGGCCTGCACGTGCGCCCAGCAGTGCCCGTCATCCTTGCCCAGGTCGCGATACCACCGGCCACCCGGCCATGCTTCCAGAACCATCGGCATCGCCCGGCCTTCTCCAGCCTCGTTGTGGGGACCAAGCTGCTCAAGCAGAGCCTCGAAGGTATCCTCCATGGATGCGTGCACGTGAATCTCCTGCTCGATGAGCAGCGTGAGATCCTCAATAGCGTTCGTTGCGTTTTCGATCATTGCTCCTCCTTTTTCGGGGAATTCGGACCTGATGCCGCAGCCCGGCTGGCTGCCTTCTTTTCGGCGCGCTCTTTAACGCGAGTCAACTGATGCGTCCAGTAGCGTTCAAACTCACTGGCCCACTCGTGCAGCGGTCGGATGCCTTCGGCGTTGGTGCGATAAAGCTTCTGCCGTCCATTGCAGCGCATCCGAACGAGGCCTGTGTCGCGCAAAACCCGCAGGTGCTTCGATACCGAAGGCTGATCCACTCGCAAGCCTTCGACGATCTCGTTGACCGAATATTCCCGGTCAGCGATGAACAGCAGTATCTGCCTGCGCCGCGGCTCTGCCACTGCGTTGAAAGCATCCGAAGTCGTCGCTGCCCTGGCCATAGCTGAATAATATGCCCATATGGGCATATGTCAAGCACCGTCCGTCACAAAACGGAAGCCGAAATCGGCAGTGTTTCAGTTTGATAGATTCGCAGCATGGCTAAACTTGTGTACGCATTCAACCAGTCGCTCGATGGCTATGTCGACCACATGAAGATTGGGCCACCTTCCCCGGCAGCTTTTCGTCATTTCGTCGAGTTCGTGCGTGGCCTGTCGGGCAGTATCTACGGTCGCCGCCTGTACGAAATCATGCGCTATTGGGACGAAGATCTTCCTGATTGGGATGCGGAGGGTCGAGAGTTCGCGGCGGCCTGGCGGAAACAGCCGAAATGGATCGTGTCGCGTTCGCTCAAGGTGGCTGGCCCCAACGCCACGCTGTTATCGGATGATCACGAGAACGCGATCCGCAAATTGAAGGCCGAGCTGACCGGAGAGATTCAAGTTGGCGGACCAGTGCTGGCACATAGCCTGACTGAGGCGGGCCTTATCGATGAGTATCGACTTTATTTGCGCCCCGTTGTGCTTGGAGGGGGCCAGCCATTCTTCATGGGAGCTCGGCCTCCGCTGCGGCTGCTGGCCAGCGATGTGATCGCGGATGACTTGGTTCGGTTGACCTACGTTCCTGCTTAATGCCGCCTCTGGAGAGTGAATTAAGACACTACTGGAAATGTAAGCGTTTGCAGCGGCCTCGATGGTTCGGTTAGGATTCGGCCGTATGAAAAAGCAATCCCTTGCGTTGCCTGCAGTTCTCTTGCTTGTTTGCCCGGCGCTCTTCGCACAATCCGCTGGCTCCTCTGATCCACTCGCCCCTACGCAGGATGTGAAATCGGCCGAGCAGATCGATCGCGAATGGCAACACTCCGTCAGCAAATATGACGCCGAACGCAACCGTTTGCTTGCGGAGGCCGATCGCATCTCCCAGAACGGCCCCTACAAGCCTGATTGGGCGACCCTCATCAAATATCAGCAGCCGCAGTGGTACAAAGACGCCAAGTTCGGCATCTTCATCCACTGGGGTGTCTACTCGGTTGCCGCAGCCGAGAACGAGTGGTATCCGCGGAACATGTACAACCCCAAAGACGGCGCATACAAAAATTTCCAGGCGCACTTCGCGAACGGCGACCCTTCCAAGGGATACAAGGACCTGATTCCCCAGTTTCGGGCTGAACATTTCAATGCCACCGAATGGGCGAAGCTCTTCAAAGAGGCGGGCGCGCAATACGTCGTACCGGTCGCCGAGCATCACGATGGGTTTTCGATGTACGACTCAGGCCTTTCAGACTGGACCGTCGTAAAGATGGGCCCAAAGCGTGACACCCTCGGGGAATTAGCCGCAGCAGTTCGCGCGCAGGGCCTTCACTTCGGCCTCAGTTCCCATCGTGCTGAACACAACTTCTTCTACTCCTACGGCCGCGTGAACCGTTCTGACGTCAACGATCCGAAATATGCTTCCTTATATGGTCCGGCGCACCAGTGGCTTGAGCCCGGCGGCGACGAGCATGGAATGATGAACGACTGGACTTATGTGAGCGAAGCCTGGACACGCGACTGGCTTGCCCGCGACACCGAACTCGTGGAGAAATACAAGCCCGAGATCGTCTACTTCGACTGGTGGATCGGACAGCCGAATTTCCGACGCGCCGTTACAGAGTTCGCCGCGTTCTACTACAACTACGCTGCGGCCCACAATTACACCGGCGTCATCGACTTCAAAGACTACTCACTCAACTGGAAGGCGGCCACTCGCGATTTCGAACGCGGCCAGCAGGACAAGATCATTGCCGAGCATTGGCAGACCGACACCTCTATCAGCAACGCATCCTGGGGCTACATCGAACACGACACTTTCAAATCACCTGAATTTCTCGTGCACCAGCTAGTCGATATCGTCAGCAAGAATGGCAACTTGCTGCTCAACTTCGGACCGCGTCCAGACGGAACCATCCCGGATGAAGTCCAGAATTCGTTGCGCGAAATGGGCGCGTGGCTAAAGGTGAACGGCGAGGCAATCTACGGGACGACTCCCTGGAAGAGCTTTGGCGAGGGGCCTACGCAGGTAGTCGCCGGCGCCTTCCACGACACCGATACGAAACCCTACACGTCGCAGGATTTCCGCTTCACGGCAAAGGGCAGCAACGTGTACGTCATCGGTATGGCTTGCCCCTCTGACGGCAAAGCGACGATTCACGCACTTGGCACTTCGCACGAAGGTACAAGCCTGCCAATTGGCAGCATCGAACTCCTCGGCTCGTCAGAGAAGGTGAGCTTTACTCAGACATCCGACTCACTCGATGTGACGCTTCCTTCCGCGATGAAATGTAAATACGCCTATACGCTAAAGCTCGCGGTTAAATAAATCTGAGCGGCGAGCCCAGGCCCAAGCAGGCTCGCCCCCGGCGCGACCCTTCAGCGCCAATCGCGATCCCGGTAATCATCGCGGCCACTGCGAAATGCGCGCTCATAGCCCTCGTGAAACCCGTGTCGGTACTCTCTGCGCGCTCCGTCCGGAACCGGCGGGTTGCGGAAATCGCCATGCTTGTCGATATCGGGCCGCCAACCTCGCGACAGATCGTGACGCCCCGCATCGAACCCATCGTGGAAGCCGCGCTGTCCAAACTGTTCATAGGCGGGCGCATACGGTCCTGAATAGTACGATCTCTCATGCTCTGCGCATCCAGCGAGCGCCAGAGGTAGTGCCAGAGCAGCCACAGCAAGTACTTTACGCATAATCTACCCTCGAATACAGATCGCGCGCCTGGCACGAACTCGAGGCGCGTTCTTCCCTTCAGACCCTGTTTGGTCAGGAGTGTTGCCCTTGGTACGCATTTTTCTGCCGCCCATGCCGCGATATAGTTTCAGTGGAGATCAAGTTCCGAGCCCAAGCATATGAAGCAGGATCGACGCAGCTTTCTCAAATCCGGTGCCGCTACAGGACTGTTGCTGGCCGCGAATTCGCGCAGGACTCTCGCAGCGCCTGAAGCTGTGGTAATTGCACACGATCCTTTGCGCCCTGAATACCACCTCATGCCGCCACACAACTGGATGAACGATCCCAACGGTCCGATCTGGTGGAAGGGCCAATACCACCTCTTCTATCAGCTCAATCCACACGCGGCAGTTTGGGGCGAAATGCACTGGGGACACGCGGTCAGTCCCGACATGATTCATTGGCACCACGAGGTCATAGCGCTCGCTCCCACACACGGAGGGCCCGACAGCGAGGGCTGTTTCAGCGGATCAGCCGTCGTGCTTGATGGCAAGCCGGCTTTCATCTACACCGGTGTTCAGAACGCCCCTCCCGACCAGGCCACCATCCGCGACGGCAGTGACAAATTGCGCGAAACTCAACTGCTCGCCATCGCAGAAGACGACAAGCTGCTCCGCTGGAAGAAAGATCCGAAGCCGATCATCGCAGCTCCGCCACCAGGGATGATGGTTACCGGCTTCCGCGATCCGTGCCCCTGGCGTGAAGGCGACACTTGGTACGTGGGCATCGGATCTGGTGAGCGCGAAGTTGGCGGATGCGTCCTGCTCTATCGATCGAAAGACCTGCGCCACTGGGAATTCATGCACAAGCTAGCCCAGGGCAAACCGAATGGCAAGGTTGCGGTCAATCCGTGTGACAGCGGGGAGATGTGGGAGTGCCCCGACTTCTTCGCGGTCGACGGACACCACGTGCTCCTTTACTCAACGGAGAACAAGGTGTTTTGGACCACGGGCGAGTACGACACGCACAAACATCTCTACTTCCCGATGAAGAGCGGAGTGTTGGACCACCAGTCCGCCTACTACGCTCCCAAGAGCTTCGTCGCACCCGACGGCCGCCGCGTTTTGTGGGGATGGTTGCGCGAATTGCGTCCCGACGCGCAGTTCTCCGCGGCCGGCTGGTCGGGAGCGATGAGCCTTCCGCGCGTGCTCGGGGTCAATCGCGATGGCTATCTCGAGATGAATCCCGCAGCCGAATGCGAGAAGCTCCGCGGCGACACCCAATCTGCCACTGTCACCTCAAGTGAGCCGCTGGGAATCAAGCTCGACTCCTTACGCCGCGAAATCAACATTTCGCTCAGCCCGCAATCGCCCAAATTCAGCGTCAGCATTCTCAGCGATGGAGCAAAGGTGTGGGAACTGGTAGTCGACGTTCCTGGGCGCACCGCTACCTGCGGCGATATCTCGATCCCATTACCGCAGCCTCCGTGGACCAGAGACAACCTGCGCATCTTTCTGGACGCATCTGTGATCGAGACTTTCATCGTCGGTCGCGAGGCGCTCACCAGCCGCGTATACAACATTGCGCCGGATAAGACCGAACTTCGCATTGAGTTGCTTGGCGGCGAAAGCATTCCGGTTGAACACTGGCCGCTCCAGGCCATCTCGCCCGATCGACTCACAACCTAGCCGCGGGTTCCGGATTGCTCAGCTATAGTTGTGCGAAGAACTGTCTTCCCGTTCCCAAGGACTCGCAATGAATCTGGATCGCCGCGGTTTTCTCGCCGCCTGCAGCTGTGCGGGTATCACATCCGCCTTGTTTCCCGGAGCGCTCTATACGCTTGCCGTGCAGGCGCAGGAAACGACGGGAACTGATCAGTCGAAACCCCCGAAGATCACCTCTGAAATGATCGATCAAGCGGCGATCATCGCCGGCATCGGGCCATTTACTGAAGACCAGAAGAAGATGATGATTGACGGTCTCGTCGATCAGAACGGCTCATACAAAGCTGTCCGCAAGCTCAGGATGCCGAACTCGGTGCAGCCCGCTTACGCATTCCACCCGTTTCCCCCGGCAGCGGCGACCGCTCGCGAAGAGACCAGCTCTGAACAGACCCGCGCTGCGCATGGATGGAAAGCAAACCCGGACTCTAAAGCGCCGTCCCAACTGGACGAACTCGCCTTTGCTTCTGTCAGCGAACTCGCGAGCCTGCTGCACTCCCGCAAGATCACATCGCTTGCACTCACGCAGATGTACATCGCTCGTCTCAAGCGCTACGACTCTAAACTGCACTTCGTGATTACGCTGACCGAGGATCGAGCTCTCGCGCAGGCGAAAGCCGCTGATGCCGAAATCGCCTCCGGCAAATACCGCGGGCCACTGCATGGCATCCCCTGGGGTGCGAAGGATCTGCTCGCCGTAAAAGGTTATCCAACCACGTGGGGTGCCGGCGGATTCGAGCACCAGTCTTTCGACGAAGACGCGACGGTCGTTAAGCGTCTCGATCAAGCAGGCGCCGTGCTGATTGCCAAGTTCACTCTCGGCGCACTCGCAATGGGCGACAAATGGTTTGGAGGGCGGACACGTAATCCATGGAACCCTCAGCAAGGTTCCAGCGGCTCATCTGCTGGATCAGCCAGTGCCGTTGCAGCCGGATGCGTGGCATTCGCGATCGGCTCGGAAACGCTGGGCTCTATCAGTTCGCCCTGCACGCGCTGTGGAACCACGGGACTTCGCCCCAGCTTCGGCCTCGTTCCGCGCACCGGCGCCATGGCCTTGAGCTGGACCATGGACAAGCTCGGTCCCATCACGCGCTCTGCGGAAGACTGCGCGCTGGTACTGAATGCCATTTACGGGCCGGACGGACACGATCTCTCCGCTCAGCCTGTCCAATTCCACTGGAATCCGAACCTCGACGTTAGATCGCTTCGCGTCGGATATCTGAAGCATGATTTCGACGAACCGGAACCCTTCAAGCCCGAGACACCACCAGCATCCGAGACCGTCGAAGATAAAAAAGGCCGGGAAAAACGCGAAGCCGAGGGTAAAGCTGCACACGCGCGCCGCCTGTATGACCATCGTTATGAACTTGCGGCTCTCGATAAACTGCGCTCGATGAGCATCAATCTCATCCCGCTGGAACTGCCGAAGCTGCCCTATGGAGCAATGGTGCCACTGCTCACCGCGGAGGCTGCAGCTGCCTTCGACGACTTAACCCTAAGTGGCCGCGATCGCCTGCTCACCGAGCAGGGCGTCGGAGACTGGCCAAACGCGTTCCGCACAGCGCGCTTCCATCCCGCAGTCGAGTACATTCAGGCGAACCGCGCCCGCACGCTTGCCATTCAGCAGGTTTCCGCTCTCTTCGAGAAAGTCGACATCATCGTAGCCTCCTCGGGAGGTATGCAGCTTCTCGCCACTAACTTGACCGGGCATCCCGCCGCGATCGTTCCCAACGGCCTGCGCGGCAAGGATGCGCCGCATCCTCCTAAGGTGGACGATGGTGATGAGGACGACATCGGTGGTCCGGGCACGCCGGTTTCCATCACGTTCTTCGCTGCTTTGTACGACGATGCCCGCCTCGCTGCGTTTGCGCATGCCTATCAGCAGGCAACAGAGTTCAACAAGCTTCACCCTGAACTCGGCGACTAAACCTACTTCGACTGGGGCTTCTCTCCGGGCGGGGCACCAGTCGGTGGAGTCGTCGGCGGAGGTGTGCCCGCAGGCGGTGGAACTCCCGGGTTCGGAGCCGCTCCGGTCGGAGGAGGCGTCGCATGTTGCGGCTGGCTCATACCCGGATGCCCCATCGGCATCTGCATGTTCAGATCACTCTGATCCACCAGTTCGATATCAAAAATCAGATCGGCTTTCGGCGGAATACCTGGATTCGCCGCGTTCGGACCGGGACGTCCCCGTGCACCATAGGCAAGTTGCCACGGAATGAAGAGCCGTCGCTTCCCGCCGACTCTCATTCCCGTAAAACCCTGGTCGAATCCAGGGATCAACCGTCCAAATCCCTGGGGGAAACTAAGCGGCTTCGCCTCCATCCTGGGCTTGCCGTCGGCATCGAGTTCCGGCTTGCCGTCCTTGTCGAGGACTTGTTCTTTTCGATCGTAGGAAGAGTCGAACTTGCGTCCATCCGCGGCCAGCCAGCCGGTGTAATGGACCTTATATGACTTGTTCGGTTCAGCTTCATCGCCTGTACCAATCCGAAGATCCTGGTACCGCAGGCTGAAAGCGGTTTTGACTATGCCCCGCCCTGGAGGCACACCTGCCGGAAGTTTCACCCAGGGTGCTGCAGCGGTGCTCGCCGCTTTGGGCCCGGGACGATGTGCGGCAGGGGGCGGCGCAGTCTGCGCCAGGAGCGGTGATATCGCCAACGAGAAAAACAAGCCATTGAGTAAATGTTTCATCACAAGTGCAAACTCCACTCTGTTCTCATTCGGGAGTTTAGCAGCACTTCCCTAGTCCCCAATCTTCGTCTCCGAACCCTGCGCCATCTTGGTCCAGTGCACATTGTCGGGCGAGAACTCCTGGGCATACTCAATGTGATCGTGATCCTTGAAGACATTCACCACGTGGAAGTACGTCGTCACTCCACCCTGCGAAATCTCCCACGGAAACGTCCACACATTGCCGACAATCTGCAGTCGGCCCGCGCCCGCTGATTCTCCATCCTTGGGAATTGGATAGCTCGTATAAATCTTCGTGACAGCGTTATAAGTAAAAACGAGCAGCACCTTCGATTCACCGTTGACATATTGATTGCAGGCCACGTACCCGCCACTCTTCCAGCACTCATTGCGCAGCGTGTTGTCTTCTTTGCCTGCATCGCTGTGCGCTGTGGCAAACCGCTCTCCACTCACCTTCCATGTACCGGCGTAGTCCATGATGGCGTCAATTCCGCCTGTCGGCACTTGAACCGCAACCGTCGGCGGCTTTCGATCGTTCTGGGCAACACTGGCATCTGCAACGAGAAAGCTGATGATGGCAAACACTGCCGACTTGATTAAGGGACGCATTTCACTAAGCCTCCTTTGATCTGGTGAGTCTGTTTTCTGCCCGTCAGTTTGCTTTGGCCAACATGCCTGCCAACAGAGCGGTGCGCACCGCTAAGTGTTCCACGAGGATCGACTCATGGCTCGCATGCGCGCCTTCGCCAACTGCTCCCATTCCATCCAACGTCGGTATCCCCAGTGCCGAAGTGAAATTGCCGTCCGACGCGCCCCCGGTCGCGGCCTCTTCAAGAACGATTCCGATCTCCGCTGCCAGGGCCCGCGCACGCCTGTACAACTCTACCGTCCCGCGTGTCCGCTCCATTGGTGGCCGATTGGTCCCACCCGCAATGCCCAGAGAGCACCGGCGATCTTGCGCCCGAAGCGAAGCAAACTTGCGCTCGATCTTTGACCCATCTGCGATTTTCGCAATACGTACATCCACTTCGGCGAACGCCTCCGCGGGAATTACGTTCGTCTTGCTTCCCCCTCCAGCTATGCCCACGCTCACCGTTAGCCCCCTCTTCAAGTCGGTCCACCCACTGACGGTCTCGATGACACGCGAGAGTTCGCGCAGAGCACTTGCGCCCTTCTCGAAGTCGACTCCGGCATGTGCCGCTACTCCGCGGATGTCGATGCGCCAATTCCCCGTGCCCTTGCGCGCCGTTTTATAGGCCAGACCCTGAGCCGGCTCCAGCACAAATACCGCCGAAGACTCTTTTGCCAGCCTCTCCGTGATTGGGCGCGATACCGGACTGCCGATCTCCTCGTCGCTGTTGAGCAGAAGGACAACTTCCCGTGCAAGCAGGTCCGCCTCCGAGAGCATCTCGATCGCCGTGAGCGCCATGGCAATGCCGGCCTTCATGTCCAGCGTTCCCGGTCCCCACAGCCGACCGTCGGCCACATGGCATGGCATCAAACGAAGCGTCCCAACCGGCCAAACCGTATCCAGATGCCCCAGCAGCAGAACCGGCTTTGCTCCTTTCTTTTTCGCTCCGAACCGGGCCTCCACCACATCGCCATATTCGCGCTGACGATATAGCTTTACGCGTCCTCCACGCCTTCGAAATTCATCCGTGGCTACGGCTACGCAGGCATCCACCGCGGCCTTACTGTCTGACGGCGACTCGCAAACCACCAACTTGCGCGTGAGCTCAATCAGAGCCGTATCCTTCCGTCTGGCGCCGGCAAGCAGCGCGCGCATGGGGATTGCGGTATCCACGGCTTCAAGCTTCTGTGCTTTCACAGTCATCCAGTTTAGCGGCCGGGCAGAAATTTGCGACGAATCTCGCTCGGGTAGAATCCGAATCGATAGGAGTCACGCATGCACTACCTGCTTTTTTATGAAGTTGGCGACGATTACTTAGCCCGCCGTACTGAGTTTCGTAACATCCATCTCCGGCTGGGCTGGGAAGCGGCGGAGCGAGGCGAACTCGTTCTCGGCGGTGCACTGGCTAACCCCACCGACGGTGCTGTCCTTCTGTTCAAAGGCGATTCTCCCGAGGTGGCCGAGAAATTCGCAAAAGCAGATCCCTATGTCGCCAACGGTCTTGTGAACCGCTGGTATGTGCGTGAGTGGACCACCGTGGTCGGCGAGCTTTCCGCAAATCCAAAGCGCCCTGCGTAGCGATTCGATACCAACCCGACCAGCGCCGTTCAGATTCTCCAAATACGAAGGGCCTTCCAGTTCATTGACTCCTGTGAACGTGGGAAAGCCGCTGATTCAACAGACGCTTTCCTGTACACTAGACTGTTCAGTCCCATGCAAAACAAATACCCAATCGGCATCCTCGGCGCCACCGGAATGGTCGGTCAGCGCTATATCCAGCTTCTGGAAGACCACCCGTGGTTCGAAATCGCATGGCTCGCGGCCAGCGACCGCTCAAGCGGCAAGCCCTATGGCGAAGCCGTCAAGTGGCGCCTCGACACGCCTCTTCCCGAGCGCATTGCGAAAATGCCGGTTTCGCCCGCCGACCCCGCCGGTGCCCCGCGCGTCATCTTCGCCTCAGTCGACGCGGCCTTCGCCCGTGAGCTCGAGCCAAAGTTCGCTGACGCCGGATGCGCCGTGCTATCCAACTCCAGCGCTTTCCGCATGGCTCCGAATGTGCCCCTCGTGATCCCCGAGGTAAACGCCGACCACCTGCACCTCATTGAAGAGCAGGAATCGCGCAAGAAATCGGGCGGATACATGGTCACGAACCCCAACTGCTCGACGATCGGCCTTGTCATGGCTCTGAAGCCTCTTGAAGAGCGCTTCGGTATTGAGCAGATCTTCGTCAGCACCATGCAGGCAGTCAGCGGCGCAGGATATCCAGGGGTGGCCTCAATGGACATCCTGGACAACGTTGTTCCCTACATCGGCAGCGAAGAAGAGAAGATGGAAGCCGAAACACTGAAGCTCCTCGGCAAATCCGAAGCGCACACGGTCACGCCGCTCAAGGCGGGCATTACCGCTCACTGTAATCGCGTGCCGGTCGTGGATGGCCACACCGAGTGCGTCTCCCTCAAGCTCCGCAAACCGGCGACACGCGAGCAGATTCTGGCCGCATGGAACGACTTCAAGCCGCTCGCAGGAATGGACCTGCCCTTCGCTCCCAAGCAGCCTGTACAGTTCGCCGAACAGCCGGATCGTCCGCAACCCAGGCTCGACCGTAATCGCGAACGCGGTATGGCGGTCACGGTTGGCCGCCTGCGTCCCTGCAATCTGCTCGACTGGAAATTTGTCCTGCTTTCGCACAACACAGTTCGTGGCGCAGCCGGAGCGACCATCCTGAATGCCGAATTGCTCGCCCGCCTTGACAAGCTCACTCTGGGCTCTGACAGGCAAGAACCTTCCGGCCGTGCTCGCAGGTGGGAGCCGGATACCGAAACGACTACCCGGGTCTAAGCTCGATCAGCACAGAAGCGCCTTGCACGGAGCTCGATACTTTCCGCGCCAGACAGGTCAAGAAGTGAGAACGGGCGTCACGCCCCTGAGGTTCGACAACAACGCATGAGCCTGGTTGTGATGAAGTTCGGCGGCACGTCGGTCGAAGATCCGGCCGCGATCAATCGTACGGCTTCCATCGTGGAAGGCCGAGTGGCTGCCGGCAAGCAGACCGTGGTGGTGGTCAGTGCCATGGCCAAGGTGACCGACTTGCTGCTCCGCGCCGCGTCTTCAGCCGCGCAGGGCGACCGCACCGGCGCACTCGCTATCAGCTCACGTCTTCGTGCCCGGCATCGCGATACCGCATGCGCTCTCATCAAAACGGCCTGCGATTCGTCGGCCATCTGCAATCACCTCGAAGAGGAGTTCGATTCTCTCGATGAGATCCTGCGCGGACTCGCCGCCATCCTCGAACTCACTCCCCGCATCTCCGACCTCATTGTCAGCTACGGCGAGCGCCTCTCCAGCCGCATCATTGCCGCGGCATTTCACGAGCGCGGCGTCCATGCTGCGCACGTTGACGCGCGCAACGTCATCATCACCGACTCCCAGTTTCAGAAAGCGGCGCCACTCGATGCCCTCATCGAAAAGCGTGCTGAAGAACACATCCGCCCGCTCTTAAGTGACGGCAAGGTTGTCGTTATGGGCGGATTCATCGCGTCAAATGAGGACGGGATTACAACTACACTTGGCCGCGGCGGTTCTGACTTCACCGGGGCACTGGTCGGCGGTGCGCTCTCGGCCGATGCCATTGAGATTTGGACCGACGTCGATGGCATCATGACCTCCGATCCGCGCGTCTGCCCAGATGCACTACGCGTGAAAGTCATCAGCTTCGAAGAAGCCGCCGAGCTCGCCTACTTTGGCGCGAAGGTACTTCATCCCGCCACCATTCTGCCGGCCGTCAAGAAGAGCATCCCGGTCTTTGTGCTGAACAGCAAAAACCCTTCGAACGAGGGCACGCGCATCATCTCCGTCGCCCCGCACTGTCAGAGCCCCTTCAAGTCGATTGCAGTGAAAAAGAAACTCAGCATCATTGACGTGGTCGCCAGCCGGATGCTGATGACCCACGGCTACCTGAAGGCCATCTTCGACATCTTCGACAAGCACCAATGCCCTGTTGACATGGTGTCGACCAGCGAAGTCTCCGTGTCGCTTACGGTCGACTCCAACGACAAGCTGCCGCTCATCGCAGCGGACCTGAGTAAGCTCGCCGACGTCAACTACGAAGGGAAGAAGGCTCTCGTCTGCCTCGTCGGCGAAGACATCCGCGGACAGAGCGGTATGGCCGCGCAGGTCTTCTCCGCCATTCGCCATGTCAACGTGCGCATGATCTCCCAGGGCGCCAGCGAAATCAATATGAGCTTCATGATTGAAGAAGAGGATGCCGACGAAGCGGTCCGCTCCCTCCATGCTGCCTTCTTCAAGCACCCTGATCCGACCATCTTCGACGTAGAAGCGCGCAAGGCTGCCGTCGAAAAGTAACGGAGAACGCTCGGTGAATCGGTTCTGTTTGCGTCTCGCGGTTGCGGCCGCGCTCATCAGCGCTGCACAAGTCACCCCTCTCGCCTGGAGTCAGAAACAGGCGGATCCGAAAGCTCCTCAGCTTCATTTCGTGTTCGAGGAGCAGGTGACACTCGCCTCCGATATTCCCGTAGGCGAGACCCCCATCGGGAAGCGCAACATCGTCCCAATCACCGGAGGCACCTTCGAGGGTCCCGGGCTGCGCGGCAAGATCATGCCCGGTGGCTGGGATTGGCAGCTTACGCATCCTAGCGGGTGCTTCGATCTGCGCGCGGACTACATGATCCAGACCGACGACGGGGTTATCATTCACGTCATCAACCAGGGCATGGTCTGTCCCAACTCCGCGGGAAAGCGTGATGCCCTGTTCACGGTGCCAACGTTCGAAGCGCCAAAAGGCAAGTACGACTGGCTCAACGGCGGCGTTTATGTCGGAACCGTGGAAGGCATGAAAACTGACGGCAAGCCCGCGGTACGCATCCGCTTCTTCAAGTCCTTCGCTGATTGAAACGAATGCCGCCCTGCCAGCCGCTCCACCTTTCGTCCATCCGGCGGTTCCAAATCACTCAACTCTGTTTGTTTTGCCCTTCGACGCGATAAGCTGAAGGCTAAAAGCTCATAGCTGAATACTGGAGGAACATGCTTCTCCTCGTTCTGGGTAAAGGGAAAACAGGTTCGCTCGTTGCCGAGGTAGCGCGCGAACGAGGCCACGGCGTGCGCGCACTCGACATCAACGAAAACCAGCATGCATCGGCTCTTACCGGACCGAATCTCGCGGGCGTCGACGCCGTTATTGACTTCACCACACCCGAAGCCGCCGTGGAAAACATCCGCGCAGTCCTTGCGCTCGGCTGCCGCATCGTCGTCGGCACCACGGGGTGGTACTCTCAACTGCCTGACCTGAAAGCCATCGCGCACCGTCGCGGCGGCGCCCTTCTCTATGGAACCAACTTCTCCATTGGCGTGCAGAAGCTCTTCCGGCTTACGGCCGAACTTGCCCGTCTCGAAGATTACAAATTCGCCATCAGCGAAACACACCACACCTCCAAGCTCGACGCGCCCTCCGGCACCGCGATCACACTGAAGGAAATTATTCACTCCATTCGGCCCGGCCTCGACGTTCCCATCGAATCGCATCGCATAGGTGATGCCAAAGGCGAGCACATCGTCACCGCTACGAGCGAACACGATGTCATCGAACTGAAGCATGATGCGTTCTCACGGAGAGGGTTCGCACTCGGAGCTGTTCGCGCCGCAGAGTGGGTCCACGATAAATCCGGCGCCTGGGAGTTCCGCGAGATCTTCGACCAGTTGTAGCCCGCTTGCCTTGAATACAGGCAAGCTTCTATCCTCGGTTGCTATCAAAGGTTGCGGAGGCTCCTGCCATGCTCACCCCCGCTGAGGCAGTTCGCAAGCAGCTCTTTCGCGTGCTGCTGTTGCTTCTCTTTTTCTCCGCGAACTCCGGAAGCGCACAGCACCCAGAGCAAGCCGCTGCGAGTGCCCCTGCGAAAACTGCTGGGCTCCCTGCCACCTACGATGTCGTCTCGATCAAACCTCACGCCAGGAATGAATCAGACACGTATCACGGGTGGCGATACACGCCGTCGGGTATCGTGGGGAGCGACGTCAGTGTCCGCAGCCTCATCATGTCCGCCTACAACCTGATCATGCTCGATCAGGTCTCTGGTCTTCCATCCTGGGTTGATACCGACACATTTGATCTTGAGGCCAAGCTGGATCCCGCCAACGCAGAAGCGCTTGAGAAGCTGTCGAGCGAGGAACGAAACGCCCAAGTCTCACTGATGTTACGGGCTCTTCTGGCGGATCGGTTCAAACTGCAAATCAGCAAATCCAAGAAGGATTTGCCCGTCTACAATCTGGTCGTTGCGAAGGGCGGCCCCAGGCTGAAGAATGCAACTTCCTCCGACAGCAGTGGATACAACATCAACGTGGGCGCCTTTTGCACTCTGAAGAGCGAGAGCATCGGCGTTTCGGGATTGGCAGACGCTCTGTCGGGGTCAGCCGGCCGTCTTATCGTCGACCGCACTGATCTGAAGGGGAAATACGAAGTCGCGCTTCAATGGGCATTCAACGACGAGGTCGCGAATGCCGGTCCTTCCCTCTTCACCGCACTGCAGGAGCAGCTCGGTCTCAAGCTCGAACCGGCAAAGGCGCCCGTCGATGTCGTCGTGATCGACCACATCGAGCGCCCTTCCGAAAACTAACCGATGTATCTGGACGGAGGCATCCTTCCAATGCGCGTTCCTCTTCTCTGCCTCAGCTTTCTTGCTCTCCCGATGCTGCCTTGCACAACAGCCGCGCAATCGGCCGCCTCTGCAGATATCTCCAGCCGGACGGCCTCGACAGTGGCTTTACCGGCCGCCTATGACGTCATTTCGGTCAGGCCTCATGGACAAGAAGATCAACGGGTCGGCTCTTACTGGCGCACAAGCCCGTCCGGCTTCACAGCCGCCAATGTCCCGGTTCGCAGCCTTATTACCAGCGCGTATAACGTCATCATGCCGGAACAGATCACCGGTCTTCCTGGCTGGGCTCAGACCGAGAATTTTGATATCGAGGCGAAATTCGATCCCGAGAATGCCGAAGCTGTCACCAGGATGCGCGGTGATGACCGCCTGAAAGAGAATGCCCTCGTAATGCAGGCACTTCTCGCTGACAGATTCAAGGTGAAAGCCCGCGTCGAGCAGAAAGAACTGCCGGTGTACAATCTGGTCGTTTCCAAGGGCGGACCAAAGATCAAGCAGGCGGATGCCAGTCAACCGACTAGCTATGGAACGGGATTGGGCACCGTCCATGGCAAGGCCATGTCGATCGCATTCCTCTGCGCGAGCCTCTCTCATTCCGCAGGCCGCCTCATCATCGACAAAACCGGCTTGACCGGGAATTACGAGATCAACCTCACATGGGCATGGAATGATGATCCCAATTCCACGGCGCCGTCGCTCTTCTCTGCTCTTGAAGAGCAACTCGGCCTTAAACTTGAGTCCGCAAAAGCACCGCTCGATGTAGTCGTAATCGACCACATCGAGCGCCCCACGGAGAATTGATTAAGGTTCTTTGAAAGCCGCTACTGTTTCCCGCCGAACACGACGGTAATATTTGTCTCCACTGCGACCGGCTGACCATCGAGCATATAAGGCTTGTACTTCCAGGTCTTCACAGCATCCACCGCGGCTGGTGCGAGCAGTTTCGGCCCGCTCAAGACCTGAATGCCTTCGATGCTTCCCTGCTTGGTGATCGTCGCCTTCAATACCACCGTACCCGTGATATGTGCATCCTGGGCAAACTTCGGATACAGCGGCGTGGTCTTGTGGATCAGCATTCCCGCGGCGATCCCGGCCGAGATGGGCACCACGTGGGGAACAAACTTCGCCTTTGCCGTACTGCCGAACACTGAGCCAGGGACCGAATTGTTGTCATCCAGCGACACTGCCGGCGGAGCGCTTGGTGGCGGCTCATCTGCGGGTGCAGCCTTCTTGATCTGTCCGGCAATGCGAGTCGGTGCGACAAGCTGAGCGGCCATTGCGTCAGGCGATACCGTCGCAGATGGCTGCGATTGCTGCGCATCCTCTTGCGCAGCTTGTGGCTGTGCCGGCGTCGGTTTGGGTGCCGTGGTCTGTGCGCTGCCGCCGTTCTTCCCGGTCGCGTTGACGATCAGGCGATCCTTTGCATTGTTTTCTTCAGTCGCCGAAGTAGCAGAGGGAGCCACTGAGGCTGCCGTCTGTTTGACGTTCGTAGCGCCACTTGGCGAAGATCCACGCGTGAACACAACCAGGAGCACGAGCGCTAGAACCACGGGTCCCGCAGCGATCAAAACCCACTTAAGCCAATTGGCACTTTGCTTCTCAACTACCTCACTCGGCTCCGCCTGGAACATCGAAGAACGAAAAATGTCGACGGCTACCGGGGGGCGCTCGATCGGGGGTTGGATCGGAGTCGGTGCGATCTCCTCAACAACAGCCTTCTCTTCAACCTCCGGAGCGACGCGAACCGGCTCCGGCGCTTTTCGCTTCTCCGGCACCAGGGCCGGACGAGGGCGCGCTTCTGGCTTCGGAACAGGCGGCATGGATGCACGGCGAAGATTCACCGCATCCCATGCTGCGAAATCCTTCTCGTCTGCTGCTTTCGCAGCCTGCGCGTCGGGGGCGGGTTTTGGCCTCTCGCTTTCCTTGAGAATGTCGGGAACCGCTGTGGCGGCCTCGGCAATGCGTGCGGGCTTTGGCTCAATGACAGGCTCCACCCGCTTTTCAGGAACGATCGGAGTTACATTCGACCTGGGAGCAGCGGGAACCGGCGCTGGAAGAGGCTTTGTCGCGGCCTGCACTGGGGGTGTCGGAGGTGCCGGCTTTGTTGCCTGCGGCGGCACCGGCGTCGTCGTCTTCTGCACAGGTGGTGGTGCCGTCGTCGCCTGCCCGCCTTCAGACGGCAGGGGTAGAAAGTCGCGCGCTCCGGCGCGCATGCAGCTCTTGAGCAAGTCTTCGTCAGTGCGGGCAGAGTATGCCATCACGGCCGGGCCCAGTTCTGAAAGCTTCGAAATGATCTGCAGAGCGTAGCTCTCGTCCGTGTCGACATCAACCAGCACCACGTCAAACTTCGTCTCCATCATCCGGGCGAGATCATTCAGGGTGGATGGATAGTCGATGAACTCGTGGATCTTCCGTCCCTGCGCGGTAGCGAGTGCCCGTGCAACAACCTGCCGGTGCGCATCGTTAGGGCCAATCAGCGCAACCGACATCCCTTTGGGGGCACCGGACGACTGGGGTTCTGCAGTCTGCGCGTTAGTCGACATCTCAGCTCTGGCGATCATGTCCTTGATCCTTCTCTCATTCGCTGTCGATGCATCGTGCCGCTGTGTAGCGGCAGGTCTGGGGTCGACACCGCCTCACGCCAAGATGGGACTTCAAACCCACTTAGAGTTGGCCGTGAAACTCGGATCTGGGAGGAAAGAAAATGCCTGCGAGCCAGCCAGCGCTTCGCAAATTCAAGGTCCTTTGGATTCAGCTTATTGCCTACCAGGCTCAAAGGCCTTTGCACAACGATGCACGCTGAATTCTGGACCTGTAACGGACATCGTAACGGGTCCGTGACCAGGATGGAACCACCGGGTCATGGACCGTACATTCCTTTCGTCACGTTAGAGACCAGAACGACACCCGACTTTCGTGCCTCTCAGACATTTACCGGCACTGCGCTAATGCGCGCTGGGTACAATCCACTTATCCATGCCGCTCCGCATTGCCACCGTCACCGACCTCCCCCCCTCCTTGCTCTTGAACGCAGCCCGGTAGCCCGGCAGTTTGTAGGCCAGTGGACCGAAGAGCGCCATCAAGCTACCCTCGCCAGCGCTGACTGCCGTTATTACGTGAACGAAACCGGCTCCGGCATCGATGCCTACGCAATTCTTCGTGGCCTCTCAGAGAATTCTCGCTCCATCGAGTTGAAGCGCATCGTTGTCGCCACGCCGGGCCAAGGCCTGGGACGCAAGGTCCTCCCAGAAATTATCCAAATCGCCTTCCGCGAACTTCGCGCGCACCGTCTGTTCCTTAATGTCTTCGAAGACAACGCCCGTGCCCGCCATCTCTACGAGAGCCTCGGATTCAAGTACGAGGGCGTCATGCGCCAGGCCGCGCACCGCGACGGCGTCTGGTTCGATCTGCGCCTCATGTCCATGCTCGAATCCGAATACAACTGACGTTCATCACAGCGCTTCGCAGGGCTCCATCGATATACACTTTTCATGATGGAAACAACTGGCTGCGGTACGGCAATCGTTACGCCTTTTCGGGCGGACGGAACGATCGATGAACCGGCGCTCTGGGCGCTCGTAAACTGGCAGATTGATGCCGGCATCGACTTTATCGTGGCATGCGGCTCTACGGGCGAGGCCGCCACCCTCGATGAAGAGGAGTGGCTGAAAACGATTCGTATCGTAGTCGAGGCCTCTGCGGGGCGTGTCCCGGTCTGGGCTGGCTGCACTCACAATTGCACGCGTACTCTGCTCCGCCAGGCAACAATTCTGCGCCAAGTCCCGGGCGTAGATGCCGTGCTCTCGGCAAACCCCTATTACAACAAGCCCACCCAGGAAGGGCAGTACCAGCACTTCCTCGCATTGGCGAAAACCGTAGCCCCTCTCCCCGTCTGTCTCTACAACGTCCCTGGACGCACCGGGGTAAACCTCGATCCGCAGACGGTGGCGCGTCTCGTCGAAGCAGCCCCTAATATCCAAGCCATCAAGGAAGCCAGCGGCAAACTGCCCCAGATCAGCGAACTTGTGCATTCGCTGCCATCCAGTTTCAAGGTATTCTCGGGCGACGACAACCTGGCTCTGGCATCCATCGGAGTCGGCGCGCAGGGACTCATCAGTGTCGCATCCAACGAAATCCCCAGCGAGATGGCTCGCATGATCAATGCCGCTCTGCACGATGATTGGGGAGAAGCTCGTGAAATCGAACGCCGCTTCGGCCGTCTCTTCGAAGCGAATTTCTGGGAGTCGAACCCTGGCCCCGTAAAGACCGTACTCAACCTCATGGGCCGTACTTCCGATGTGCTTCGCCTTCCGCTTGTCACGCCCACAGCAGCCACCCGCGTCAAGCTGGAACGACTCGCCGGTGAACTAGGCCTGTTGAAGTTCTCGCCTGTGCCCGCGGGCGATATGCGCATGTACTAGGTGCCGGCCCGAGTCTACGTTGTCATTCTGAGGTACTTCTCGTCCGCTCCACCTGGAATGGTGGCAGGCTCGCATTCCAGAAGAGCCGGGCCAGCGACTTGAACGGCCAACCGGTCTCCGACTCCAGCAGGAAGTGGAAGAAGGAAGCAATGAGGAACGTAATCAATGCGCTCGCACACCCCAGAGCCAATTGAGAAAAAGAGCTGTGGGCGAAAAAGACGAAGGGAACCCGCACAATCCCATTGAGAAGGAAAATTCCCAGCGAGCAGAGTCCGATCGCTTCGAACACCCGCATTCGCCTCAGAAATGGCCGCATGCTGGCGTAAACCCACAGGCTGAAGACTGTAATTGCGAGCGATGTAACGTGGGAAAATATAGCGTTTGCGCTCCCAAGTATTACAAGCCCGAAGGCCGCAACTCCCCAGAAAACGTTAAGCCGGATCGGAAATCTCGCGGCGATGATCCCAAGGCAAAGGATTCGGATTCGCCCAATTGGTGTCATGCCCAGACTGATCGACCAATGAGCCAGGATCGGATTGGCTACAAGGCTTAATACGAAACACACAATGGACAGAACGACGAGCGCAGGCCAGCCATACCTCTTGGTTAGGCGTCGCAGCATAGGCCAAATCGCGTAAAACTGCATGATGAAGGGAACAAACCACCATGGGCCGACTACTGGAAGGCCCTGACCCGGAACGATAGTCGATACCCCTGCAAAAGTCAGCAGGATGCCCAGCCCTGTCTCCTTGATCAATTGCACGAATCCGACGTGCATGGCTGCCAGAAGCGTCCAGAACAGCAGTACCAATCCGAACATGGGGTACAGCTTGTTGATTCGCGACCACATGAACGAAGTCCAGGATTCTTGATCATCCCAGTGAGTCTTTGCCAGGCCATATGCAGACAGGAAAATAAAGATCTGTACCCCGAAATGGCCGAAAAACGACAAAAGGGATTGAATCGTGGTCTCTGGACGCACGACGTTCTGCAAGAATACCCAGAATCTAGTCGGATCGAAGCTGAACTCGTTTTCACGTACTGGACCCAATACATGAAAGAAGTTATGGAAAACGATCGCAGTAATTGCCAGGCCCTTGAGAATGGCCGTATCTTTCTTGTCCAACTCTTGCAGAGAGAAAGATTCTCGGCTGGACCATCTCGTTCTTACGACTGACATCACTTACATTTCCTTCCACAGCCGACGTGCTAACTGCTGCTCGCGATGTCATCACACCAAGTGAATTACCCCAACTGCAATGAGGTCGGGGAATTGCAGCGGCGATCTTCAAGCGAGATTTCGACTCTCAACGAGCAAAGAAACCCTCGCCCGTTAACAAATTCTCAAGGAGCCCAAATAAACCAGGAAAGAAGTGAAAATGAGTGTGACGTAACTTTAGTCCAAACGCAACATTACCCTGGACGTTACCTCAGATTACGAAATAACACGTCCTGCTATCTGAATTTGATTATAAGTCGTTCGCGGTGAAAGACGTGGCCTTTGTGCCGATCACTGCGTTCGAGAGCGGATCGGCCCCCGCCGCTGTCACTTGGGTCCCACGTACTTCAAAACAAGAGCGTCATCTGGAATCGATCCGCTCCGGTCGGTGACGACGTGAATATCGTCGCGCCAGGAATACTGAGAACGTACGGCGGATTCAAGCCCGGCCGCAAAATACGGCACTCCAAGCACCTGATCCGGAACTCCTTTGATGTAATAGGTGACACCCGGGGGCGGAGAAGGCTGTTCACGCTTCAGTTCGGCCAGCCAATCCGTTGCATCCCCTGCGACTCGCTGCCAGACCGAAACGTTAAACTCCGTCCCTGCAAACAGCAGAATTCCCACAAACACTGCCCATGCTCGATACATCCGTGCCGACGGCATCGCTTCGTCGAGCAAGACCGCAATGAGTAACGCGAGCCCCATCGCTCCGAAATACAAGGTTCTCGATACGAACAGGCCCGGATCGGGACTCCAGAAATAGAAGTGCGCGGGCGCCGCCGCAACGAAAACCCAGATCAGCGCAAACAGAATCAGCCGTCTTGAAGTCGGTCCCGTTTTCATGCGCAGCGCCAGCATCAGAAAAACAGCCGCCGTCAATACCGCGACTAGTATCCATAGCTGACTGCGCGCAGCAAGCCAGTCCCAACCAAACAGCATCTCCCCAGGGGCGCGCAGCAGCAAGCCGAACAACGATGCGGCAGGGAGGTGAAGAGCCATGGGCTCATCGCCGGTGCGATAACCCCCTATACCGCGTAGCAGCAACAGGCGAAACAATAGCATCATCGCCGGCGCGGCAAGGTACCCCGCAATGATTGCGAATCTCTGTCCTTTCGAGGCCGCCGCGGTACGATCCCTTCGGGAAAAAAACTCGAGGCACAGCCACAGCGCCGGCACAACGTATGCGTTCTCTTTCGACATCACCGCCAGCACAAATAAAACCAGGGCGCCCCAGTACGAAATGATGTTCCGTGTTCTGTGAAACCTCGCTGCCGATGCTAGCGACCAGATCCCAAACGCCGCCGCCATCTGATCGAAACGTGCGGCCATCCAGGTCACTGTTTGTACATTGACAGGCATCACCGCGAACAATAGTGCTGCAGCGAAACAGACTCGGCTCTTCAACTCAAGTTGCTTGCAGAGGTAGAAGAGCCCCGCAACGCATGCAAGATGAAGCAGAATGCTCGTCAGGTGATATCCAGGAACCCAGCTGCGCCACAAACGATAGTCCAAAAACAAGCTGACGAAAGCTAACGGGCGATAGAAAACGCCGCCCTGTCCCTTCGTGAACTGAGGCACGATCGCTACCACGAATGAGTGACGGGAACCCTCGAGATGTGCGTAGTCATCACATAGAAAAGAGAGCGGAAGAGTGCGCACGTAGGAGAGCACGCCGGCCGCAAGCGCAGTCCAGATCCCGAAACGAAACGAAGACTCCGTCGGCAATTTCGATTTGTCGGCAGCCTCCACAATCTCCTGCCCGGGACGAAGCAGCAGCCGAAACAAGAGCGCGCCAAAGAAGATTACTGCTGCGGTCTGAAAGAGATTGAAAAGGCAGTTCGGATCTCCACCAGTCCGCCTTGCCCAACTCGCCAGGATCAAAAAAAACGTCAGAGACCCGCATACGGGATAGAAGAGCGGATGCGAAAGGATCTTGCCGAGAAAGCTCCTTCCTCGGTACGAGCTGCTGGAAACAGCGCCGCCTTCGCCTGACATCTCTGTGTGGGATCCTCGTTCCGATCATACGATGGAACAAATTGATGTCGCTCCGTACGTCCCGCCTCGACACACTTCAGTACCCAGCAAAAAGCCCGCCGATTAAGCGGGCTTTAGCGTGTCTTATCTGGTAGCGCTACCGGGAATCGAACCCGGGTTTTAAGATTGAGAATCTCACGTCCTAACCCCTAGACGATAGCGCCACAATGGGACAGGCAGTCTCTCCCGCCGCTCTCCTAATCTACCAAAAAACCAACTGCATGCAAAACCTTGGCGACCGGCCGCGGAGCGCTCAGATCCCCAGTTTTCTTACTTCTTCGTTGTAGTACTTCCGATAGAGAATCTCCCACTCCTGCGAGCCTTCGAGGATGATCTTCCGCTGCGACGCAATCTTCTGCCGAGCCGCCGTGTCGATGCGCGCCTCTTCCAGCAGGAGGTTTTCGAGCGCCTTGCGCGCCTCCTGGCGGATGGTGTTGCGATCTTCCATGAAACCGACCTCGTTGATGTCGGCCAGGGTGTCAGCCACGGTGTGAGCCAGCTTGTTGAGCTTATCGCGGCTGATCCTCATAGCACCGCCTTGTACTTCTTCGCGAGCTCGGTCTTCACCTTCTTGAACATCTCCTGGTACTGAGCTCCCGACTTCCGCATCTCTTCGGAGTACGCCTCTAGAATGACGCGCACCTCTTCATTGATACGGTCCTCGAGCGAAAGCTCCTCCGTCAGACCCTCAGTCACCCGCGCCTCAGTGGACTTCAAGTCACTGGTGGTGATCATTTTGGCGTCGATGAGGTGCTTAACCGTGCGGCGGGCGAGATACCCAATGTATTCGCGAGAAAAGATCATGGGCTAAGTTATAAAGATAACGCATTGGCCCGTCGGGTGTATATCACTGCACTCCGACGACCTTGTTCCTAACGGGCTGCGGAACAGGAACAGGCTTCTGCTTCTGCTCCTGGCCACTGTTCACTGCCCACTGTTCACCGGCACCCGATGCGGGCAGCTCTTCGTATTGATGCACTGATCCGCCAGCCGCAGGCGTTCCACAGGCCGTCCGTTGATCAGGTGCTCCTCAACAATCTCAGCGGCATCTTCGGGGCGCACGTGCCCGTACCAGACGGCCTCCGGATAAACCACCACCGTAGGGCCATGTTCGCATTGATCGAGGCAGCCCGACTTGTTAATCCGAACCGTACTGCCTAAACCGGCAGCCTTCGAAAGCTGTTGCAGTTGCGTGTGCAGTTCGCTTTTTCCGTCGCTTGTGCACGAGGGCCGCGGAGCGCCTTCCGGACGAGTGTTATGGCAGACAAAGACGTGATGCTTGAAAACTGGCAAAACTGTACCTCCGGTTCCAGATTACAGGTCCGAAGCCCATTCGCCCGCTGCTCCCAAGCTTTCCACATTTCACCGCTATCGGCGACCCGCATCTGAGAGAATGATTGCTTGACTATGGGTACGGACAATCTACTGTCGCTCAAAGACGACATGGTGGCCTTCATTGAGGGTCACGGTCTCGTCCGTCTTCCGGGGTACATCACCGAGGACATTCCTTCCATTGTCTGGGAGGGCGAAGGCAATCCCGATTCCTGGAAAGACTTTGTGGAGATGGCGAAGCGCGTCGGCGCGCCGTTCATCACTTTCAGCGAGATGCGTCTCGAACGCGAAGAGCTCGACCGCCTCGTCGAAGAAGCGGGCGAAATGAACTTCCCCGATGAAGAAGCTACCGAACTGGTCGAAGCCCAATGGCTGCGCAAATACGCCGGAATGGTCGGCTATATCCAGCTTGGCTTCATTCACCAGGGAATTGTCATCCTGCACGAAACCACAACCGAATGGTACGAGCGCTTCCAGTCCCTGCTCGAAGACATCGAGAGCTTCCACGACATCGTCATCGATGACCACGATCACGAACACGACGAAGAGGACGAGTAAGTACGGTGAGCGCCGCCGGCGCAACTCAGAACGGTTACGCACTCCGCAGCGCTCCTCGTCAGCGCTGGATCCTTGCTGAATCACATCCGCGCGATGCAGAACAACTGGCCTCATCGGCACGCATTCCGCTGGTCCTGGCAGAACTCCTCGCCGCACGCGGGATCACCACACCTGCGGAAGCCTTCACATTCCTGAATCCCGAAATCGCCCACCTCCACGACCCTTTGTGCATGCTGGGAATGAAACCTGCCGTCGAGCGCATCGAGGCCGCGGTCGGCCATAAAGAGCCGATCCTGCTCTATGGCGATTACGACGTGGACGGAACCACCGCCGTCGTCCTGCTGAAGACCGCGATCGAGATGCTTGGCGGCATCGTCCGGTTTCATGTGCCTCATCGCATCCGCGAAGGCTATGGCCTTCAGTCTGCCGTGCTCGCATCGGCCTACAGCGAAGGAGTGCGTCTCGTAGTCACCGTCGATACCGGGATGCGCGCATTCGTCGAGGCGGAGGCCGCGCGCAATCTCGGACTCGATCTCATCATCACTGATCATCACCTCTCGCGCTCCGACGATGCCCTTCCCGCCGCGCTCGCTGTTCTCAATCCCAACCAGCACGGGTGCAGCTATCCCGAGAAATCCCTTTGCGGCGCAGCGATCGCTCTCAAACTGGCGCAAGCATTGCTCGAGCGCCGCGATGCCGAGCGCACACGCGAGAAGCTTCTGCCCAGCTTTCTAAAGATCGCCGCCATCGCAACCATCGCGGACGCCGTGCCACTCAAAGGTGAGAACCGTGTCATCGCCGCTCTCGGCCTCCGGGAACTGCGTCGCCCCGTCGGAGCGGGTTTACGTGCCCTGTTTGCAGCGGCGCAACTCGATCCCGCCTCCAAGCCCCTTACCGGCTTCGATGTGGCGTTTCGCCTGGCCCCGCGAATCAATGCAGCGGGGCGCATGGACGTAGCCTCCGACATCATCGAACTCTTCTGCACCCGCGACGCCGCTAGAGCCACAGATCTCGCCAACAAACTCGATCGCCTCAATCGCGATCGACGCGAAACTGAAGCGCGAGCACTTGCGGCCATCGAAGAGCGTTTGGCCACTGATCCCGAGTTTGCCGCTGCACACATGGTTGTTGTTGAGGGAGACGGCTGGCATCGAGGAGTCATCGGAATCCTGGCGTCCCGCGTCGTCGAACGCACCGCCAAGCCCGCTCTCGTCATCAGTGTGGAAGACGGCATCGCGCACGGATCAGGCCGCTCCGTGGATCAGTTTCACCTGCTGTCCGCCATTGAGACTTGCTCCGACCTCTTCACACGGTTCGGCGGACACGCCTTTGCCGTAGGCTTCGCGCTTCCTGCCGAATCGCTGCCCGAACTCAAGCGCCGCCTGGCAGAGTGCGCTGCGGAACGTCTGGCCCAGCGCGAGCCTGAGCGCGACCTTCACATCCACGCTGAGCTTCCGCTCGATCATGTGACCGCGGTTCTCGCCGGATGGCTCCGCAAACTTGAACCTCTTGGCCACGGCAATCCAGAGCCTGTCTTCATGGCGCGAAACACACGGCTCCTCTCCGCTCCACGCTTCATGAAAGAGCGCCATGTTCGTCTCGAACTCGCGCACGATGGAACCGGTGCAACGCGTGCGGTGGGTTGGGACATGGCGGGGAGATCGGGCGAACTCGGCCTCGCGCAGGGCTCGTGCATCGATATCGCCTACCGGATCCGTGAGAATCTCCACCCCGACTTTGGCGGACTCGAAGTGGAACTCGTCGGCATGCGCCCGGCGCAAACTTAACCCCCGCTTGATTTCGCCTAAAAGCGAAAGGCCCACGGTCAAATGCCGTAGGCCCTTGCGCAAGCACACGCTCTATGCGTTTATCGATGCCCCTTGTCTTCGTGTTGCGGGCGTCCGCCTCCGCCACCGTGCTCCTGGGGCGCAGGACGTGATTCAAACCGCGGCTGCTGAGCATTGCCACGAGGCTGCTGGTAATTCCCCCGCGGCTGTTGATCGAAACCACGTTGCTGCGGCGCAGGTCTCTGATCGAACCCACGTTGCTGGGGTGCCGGCCTCTGGTCGAGACCACGCTGCTGAGGCGAAGGCCTCTGATCGAATCCGCGCTGCTGCTGCTGAGCGGGACGCTGCTCAAATCCCCGCTGCGGCTGCATCTGAGGCTGGCGAATTGACTCCCGGCCCTTCTGAAAATCCGGACGGGGCTGCGGTCCGCGGTTGTTGTTAAAGTTCTGGGGCCTGTTGTTGCCTTCATTGCCTCGGAAGCCCATCGGCCGTTCCGCAGCCACCACTTGCGGATGCCCGCCGTTGTTGCGTGCGTAGAAATTGCGATCGCTGCGCGCCGCTTCGATGTGATGCATCTGCATCGATGTCTCGGCCATGTGGCGCTCGCTCATCGCACGCCGCTCTTCTGGACGAGGTTGGTACCGGATCCCATCATGCCCACCGTTGAAGGAGACACGGCGCTCATTCACGATCGTGTTGCGCTCCACGATTGTTCGGTCGACGTACACGTTGCGAATGTGCACATTGTTCACACGCACCACCGCTGTGTTGTAGAGGAAATCGTGCCCCCGCCAGTATCCGCCCGCGAAGCCCACGCCCATGTAGCCAAATCCGTAATTGATCCCGCCGTAGTATCCAACGTGCGGACCCCAGTAACCGGGATGGAAGATATAGAGACCGCTTGACCAGCCCCAATAAGGAGGCGTCCAGAGCGCGCCCTCATAAGGCGCCGGGACCCATGCTCCAGGCACCCAGTAGTAGCCTTCAGGACCGTAGGCCCAGTAGCCCGGCGTCCACATCCATCCCGGCTCAGGGCACGGCGGTTGTTCATAAACCGGCAGCACCGGTGGCGCGATATTCACACTGATCAGAACTCCCGCAAAAGAGGACGCAGGAACAAGAGAAAGCAGGAACGCCAGAAGCATCCACCGCGATTTCCGGAGTAGTTGCATAAGAAAACCTCCTTCAATATCTAGTCTTCGTGTCACTCATTCACCGCCGGCCTGTGCATCCTGCAATGCCGGCACTGCAGTATTCAGACTATGCAGAGACAAACCCTGAGCACGAGGGAAAGTTGCTCGCTAGTGGGTCACTTTAGTTATGACAAGATCACCAGATCAAAGAAGGCACACGACTTACGGGCGCCTTCCCAAAGCGTGCCGAATCCAGCTGGTCAATAGCGAATGCTGAGACCGGTTCCAAAGACCGTGTTCGCCTTCAGATCAATCGGCACCAGCACAAAAGGCGGATTCGCCACTCCGGTAGGAACCGCTGTTGTTCCGATCACTCCCGCGACATGGCCTACGCCGATATCAAACGCAAAATGAGGATTCTCCTTCTGCGTCACGCGCACCGCATAGTCCATGGTTGTCGGAATATGCGCTCCGCTTCCCGGCGGGAACAAAATCGGTTTCAAATTCACGACTTGCGGCGGCTCCTGCGTGAATCCGATTGCCGGAACTGCGGCGATGTTGTGACCGAGCGGCAGCGGAATCCCAAGCCCTCCAAACAGCCGTCCACCAAACCGAGTCGCTTGCCCGCCAAGTCCGTAGATCGAAGCGTTCGTCGCCTTCCATCCGAGATTCACGAGAAATGGAACCGGAGGATGCAGCCAGGTCTTTGTCACCGCAACATAGACATCGCCGTTGGTGTACGACTTCAGCGTGCCCGTCTCTTTTTGATTCAGCGCTCCGCTCACAAACCGGTCGTTCGTACGCACAACAAATCCTGCACCAATCCCCGGAGTCCAGGGGCCGAATTGTCCGTCTTTGATTCCAACAACCTTGGCATTGAACACATTCATCCCGGAGTAATCCCAGAGCCCGCTGAACGTGGGACTGTTGCCTTTCGTATGAACGCTGCGGGTGTATCCAAACTCGAAGCGATTCGCCACGCCCTCTTCGATGGAAAACGTGTGAACGTACCCGATCACTTTGGAGGCGTTCACGAAGTGGTACCCAATTGCGGGATGCGACCAGGCGTGGCCCTTCTCACTCAGCACGACATAAGCGGTAGGCGTGATAAACCCACCGGTTTGTCCTTCCAGAGTTAAGTTTTGTGCGCGAAGGCACGCGGTTGAGATTGACGCAATCGCGACAACAACAATGGTGAGCGGCTTCCATACAGAGAGCTTGGACATCAGGTACTCCAATCAAATGGTGTTTTCTCCGACCGAAGCGTGTCAGTGCGCTGCCCATGCACCGGGAAGTAGAACGGATTCTCGGGGACCGTCCTCGCTCTGCCGGATTGTGAAATCGAGTTTTTGTAACACAGCGCAAGCCCGGTGGTCACGGTTACGCCGCACAGAAACGCATCCTGATGCCGGTAAGTCCTTGCGGATCTTCGGGGTTAAGACCTAGACTCACCCCATGCCTCGGGGAATGTTCATCACGCTGGAAGGCCTTGATGGCTCGGGCAAAACCACGCAGATCAAACGCCTTGCCGCCTGGATGGAGAAACGCGGGATTCATACCGTTGTCACCCGACAACCCGGCGGAACCGCTACCGGAGACCGAATTCGCGCCCTGCTGCTCGACTCCGGCTCTACTCCCCTCGCGCCCATGACTGAGATGGCACTGATGTTTGGTGATCGTGCCCAGGCGATTGCAGAAGTGATTGAGCCGGCATTAGCAGCCGGAGTGACTGTATTGTGCGATCGCTTCACTGACTCTACCGAGGCCTACCAGGGCGGAGGCCGCGAACTAGGCTCAGAACGCGTGCTTGAACTGCACCGCCTCGTTTGCGGCAACCTTCATCCGGACCTCACCCTGCTGCTGCTTCCATCCCTTGAAGCAAGCCTCGCACGCGCACGGCGTCGCAACGAAAAGCACACCGCCAAAACGGGCCAGGACGAGAACCGCTTTGAGCAGGAACGGAGCGAGTTCTTCAAGCGCGTGTGGGAAAAATACCGCGAGATCGCGCGCCGCGAATCCGATCGCGTCGTACTCATCGAAGGCAATCTCAGCATTGACGAAGTTCATGAGCAAATCGTAGAAGCAGTCTCTGAACGCCTGGTCGCTCTGCACGGCGCAGCCTGACGGCGAACAACACCACCCAGCCGGGTGCCCCATCCTTCCCGCGTCTCTGCGGGAAGGGTGGGAACAAGAATGTTCTCGATTTAGTGCCCGCGACTGAAATCCAGATTCGTCACGAACGTTCCTGTGTCGTAGACCGCCGAGCTCCACGGCACACTCAGCCTGAACTGCGCATTCGGATTGCATCCCACAATGCTCACCGTGAACGACGCGCTCGCCGAGGCGCTTGACGCAAGGTCGCCCAGCACAACCGGCGTGCTGCCCGACGTGATCTTCGGAGTACACTTCGGCCCGGACGTCTGCGTCAGTGTGAACCCGTTTAGCGTAGTCGCATAAGCTGGCCCCACATCACCATTGGTCGCTGTGATCGTGATGGTCCGCGTGTTCGAGGTGCCTGCCTTCTGGCTCGCAGCAAACCGCAGTCCATAACCGGGCAGCTTCGTCGGATCCACGATGCCCCAGTAGGCTGGCTTCGCCTGCAGGCCCATATCGAACGGCAGTGGATAATCGGTACGCGTAACTGGGAAGCTATCCAGCCACGTGTCGTCGTCGGCCATACCCCACATCGTCACCGAGCTCAGCTTGTCCTTCAGCTCTCGGAACGCATCGAAGTATGCCTTGTACAGCCAGCCCTGCTCCGCGAGAATTGCCGGCGGAACATTGTTCCCATAGTTGGATTTCGTATCACCCGCGTTATAGACACTCACATCCAGCTCAGTCACTTGCTGATCGACCCCCGGCACCTTATCCGCCACAGTATTGATCGCATTCACCATCGCCGGAATCGAAGGATAGTTGATGGCGTTGTGCATCTCGTGGCCAACTCCATCGAGCAGGCCCTTCGCTTTCAGGTCGCCAGCCACCTTCACCAGGCATGCCAGGCGATTCGCATCCGTGGTGCTGTAGTCATTGATGAACAGCTTCGTTCCCGCCGGCGCATAATCCCGTGCAGCCTGCAACGCAACATCCAGATAGCTCGCGCCCAGCACCTTATAAAACGGCCCATGCACCAGGCAATCCGGCTGGCTTGGATCGAGCGGTTCGTTCACCACATCCCACGCATACACCTTGCTCCCGAAGTGCTGCACCTCGTTCTGGATGTGCTCGCGAATGTTGTCTGTCACCAGGGCCTGGTTCGCCGAAGAATTCGTTCCATCGCCGGCCGCATACGCCGGCACCTGCGATCCATTCGCCCACACCAGGTTGTGCCCGCGCACGCGCATGCCTGCGCACTGTGCCAGCCCAACCTGCGCATCGGCATTCCCGTAGTTGAAGCTGCCCTTCGCGCTCTCCACCGAGCTCCACTTCATGTCATTCCCTGACGTAATGCTGTTGAAGTGCATCGTCAGCAACTGCGCATGCGGGCCGGAGATATCCGTCATATCAATCGCCGCCCCGATCGGGAAGAATTGCGACAGTGTCTGGTAGATCGATGGAATATCTTTCTGGATCTGCGGCGGGTTCACATACGAGACTTGGAAGTCATCGACGTAGAACGAAACCAGATCATCGCCCGACGACGGCACCGTCTGGAAGTAGAGGAATGCCGCGCCCTGATCGTATGCGCTCGACATGTTGTAGCCCATCACGCTGATCTGATGCCAAGCGCCATCCGCCGGCACCGTGATGCCCGGATACCCGCTCACGCCCGGATAACTGGTATTCCCATTCAGCGTCGTCTGCAGGCTCACGTTGATCGTATGATTTGTTCCATCCGTCGGCTGCAGCATCACCCAGCCGCTCACGTTGTACACCGAGCCCGGATACATCTTGTTGCTCACGCTGATCTGCGGACCATCCCAGTTCGCGATACGACCAGTGGTCAGCAGACTATGCGATCCGCTGTGCGCGACACCACTTGCATTCGTCAAGGTAGAACTGCCCGACCTCGAACTCCAGCCGTCCAGTCCGCCATCCTCGAACGTAGTGCTTATCCCGCTATTGTCCTGCTGGCTCGGATTCGGCGGCGGCGGAGCAACTTCGCTGATCGTGACATTACTGAGATAGAACGAATCTGTCGCGCTGCTCGACTGCGCATAGAGCGTAAGCGAAGTCGGCGGCCCCGGCAGATTGCTGAAGCTGAACGTTCCCTGCACCTTCGTCCATGTCGTCGAAGACAGCGGCCCGGACGTGGCGAGATTTGCATACGCGCCATCCGTCGCGCAGTCTGCCGTCTTTGTCGAGAGCGTAACCGTCGGATTCGCGCTGTCTGCCGTCGCGAGCAAAACATACGCTGTCACCTGGTACGTCGCACCGGCCGACAGGTTCAGGTTCAGCAAATTCAAAGCCGGACCCATGTAGCCCGCCGTGCGCCCGCTCGTCAGCAGAGCGTTTGCGTTTCCAGCAGGATCCAGAACCGGAGGCATTGCGTTCGTGAGCGTTGCCGCTCCAAACGGAAACCACCCATCCAGCCCGCCATCCGACCACGTGTACGTGGCCACCGTAGTTCCTCCCGGCGGCGGAGCCGTCTGCGTAATCACCACATCATCCAGGTAGAACGATTGAGCTGTGCTCGGTCCGACAAGCTGCGCATACAGGGTCAGCCCGGTCTCTGTAGTCGTAACCGTGTACGATCCACCGATCGCCACCCATCCCGAATAATTGACGGCCGTTTGGTAGGCGCCGATTGTGTCGTAGCACGTGCCGCCCGAGCAGCTCGCATCGGTCCGCCTGATCGTGAAGTTCGCGTTTGTCGCGGTTTCGCCGCTCGTCAGCCGAACATATCCCGTAATCGTGTATTTAGCGCCCGCCTGCAGCACGCTGCCTACATTGACTGATGGCCCGCCCTGCCCGGCTGAACCGGTCGTTGTCATCAGGCTGTGCGACCCCGAATACGCCGCAGCCGTCGTCGACGTCGGTGCAGTCGCGCCGTTAAACGACGTCCACCCCTGCGCCGTCCCATCCTCGAAGTCATACGTTTGCACAACCTGTGCTCCGGCCGTCATCGCCGCCAAAAAAGCCAACCCCAGCACTGCGCCTAGTTGAACTGCAACTCGATTTTGACGCAAAGATTTCCTGATGACTTCGAGCAGACGAAGCATGTGGTGATTCTCCTTGATTCCCGAGTGACGACGTGAACTCTCCGCGCTCTTGCATCGCGGAGGATCGTGCATAAGGAAGAGCAGAATCGAATCACTGGCCTCAGTAATGCGATTTACTCAAACACCGCGCGAGTATAGCCACGCGTTTTCAAAGCTGTCAAGAGTCTGTTTGACCCGAAGCTCTGCAATGAGCCAACTCCTTTGCTTGTCTCAAAACTCCGCCCGTCCTGACGTCATGTGGAAGCCGATTTACTCGATCTGCACCCGGTGTTGTTCGTTGCAGCGCTGCTTCTCTGCGATTCTTGACAACCGTCAATCCATAATCCTGGAGGGAGCGGATGCATCTCATTCGACTCGGGCGAACATTCATCGTTGTCACAGCGTGTCTGTGCTGGATAGCATCAGCCGCCGCTCAAATCGGCACTACTCCCCGAGAGCGCGCATCGCTTGTCGAGAACCGTCTCACGCACTACGTGATTCTGAAGAATTCCGGCCCTCAGTACATGCAGCTGGCGTCGCAGATGGAATCGATGCACGTTCCCGCCGTCAGCATGGCTGCCATCCACAACGGGCAGATTGATTGGACGGAAGCACAGGGCGTTACCTCCCTGCGAGGTCCAAAAGCCACGACACGCACATTGTTCAGCGCGGCTTCGATCTCGAAGCCGCTCACCGCCGTCGGAGTACTAGAACTGGTCGAAGCTAACAAGATCGACCTCGACGCCGACGTCAACCAATACCTGAAGCGTTGGAAATTCCCTGAGAGCGAGTTCACTCGCGAGAAGAAAGTCACTGTTCGCGAACTCCTCAATCACACCTCGGGAATTAGCACGCGTAATAGCGATCTATACGACCCCGCGCAGCCCATCCCCACGCTTGTGCAGATGTTGAACGGCGACAAGCCTGCGAAGAGCCCTCCTGTCCGGGTCGATGCTGTTCCCGGCTCAAAGTGGGCCTATTCCAATGGCGGGTATCTTGTCCTGTCGCTCTTGATCGAAGATGTGACCGGCAAGCCATTCGCGACTTACATGAAGAGCGAAGTCCTCGATCCAATCGGAATGAAAGACAGCACCTTCGCTTCACCCTTGCCAGTTCGATGGTGCCCCCGGGCTGCCACAGGCTATTGGGAAGATGGGAAAAGCGGAATCCCCCCGGCTAACCTTGTCGAGCCCAACCTCGCTGCCGGAGGACTGTGGACGACGCCAACTGATCTGGCGAAATTTCTGATCGAGATCCAGCGCGAGTACAAGGGAACGTCACACAAGCTTTTGCATCAGCGAACAGTACAGATGCTGGCCAAACCTGGTCTCGGCGGTTGGGGCCTTGGCTTCAGAATCGGCGGAACCCCCGCCAATCCCGTTCTAAGCCATGAAGGGTCGGGTGTGTTTCAAGATGACATGCTGATCTATCTCAACGGAGACGGATTCGTCGTCATGACCAGCGGAGGCGGTGGAGGCGGGCTCGCCGACGAACTCATCCGCAGTGCAGGAACCGTCTACGGCTTTCCCGATTTTCGGCCGGTGGAGCGGACAGCCGTCGAGGTTCCCCGCGAGGTTCTGTCTCGGTACCCTGGAACCTATGGATTCGTAAAAATAGCGATGCAAGGGGACCGGCTTACGGCTGAAATCCCGGAAGGCACGCGCCCACAGCAGTTGTATGCTGAATCGCCAACCCGCTTCTTTGTTCTGGATGGTCCGCAGGAACTTGAGTTCCATAGCCAAGGCGAAAAGCCGAACAGCGTGGAATTCATCACGCCCATGGGCCATCACTCCTTGAAGAGAAGCGAAGAGAATTGGAAGTGACAAACTGGTCGGGTGCCCCATCCTAAACGCGGCTTCTTGCGTTTAGGGTGAATACAAGGAATTCGCCCCAACGATCCACTTTTGAAGAAGCAAGGCTGGCGATGTCCTGGTTGGAATCACTCCGTCCCGATGCATAGAATGCAGCAGAGCTCAACCAACCATGATTAGCCGACGTAGATTCCTTTCCTGCTCCGCTGGCGTACTCGCAGCCTCCGGCCTTCAAACTTCCGCCCTCGCCGCAGCCGACGCAATCTCCAGAAAACCAGGAGTCAAGCTGAAGCTTGGCCTCAACGCCTATTCCTTCAATGGCCGACTGCAAGCCGGCTCCATGACTCTTGCAGATGCCGTGGCCTTCTGCGCGGAAAACGGCGTCGACGCACTCGACACGACCGGCTACTACTTCCCGGGTTATCCAAAGGTCCCCACGGATGACTACATCTACGGCCTCAAGCGCACTGCCTTCATCAATGGAGTCGCCATCAGCGGCACCGGCGTACGCAACAACTTCGCCGTTGCGGATCAAGACGCGCGCAAGCGCGATGTGCAGATGGTGAAGGACTGGATCGTTGTCGCCAGCAAGCTCGGTGCGCCCGTCATCCGCGTCTTCTCCGGCCCCGAGCGGCCCGCCGGACACACCTTCGACGAGGCGCTCGATTGGATGGTTGCCGACTTCAAGGAATGCGCCGCATTCGGAAAGGAACACGGCGTTGTCGTCGGGCTTCAGCAGCACAATGATTTTCTGAAAACCGCGGCGGAGACGATCCGCGTAATTAAAGCCGTCAATTCTGAATGGTTCGCCAGCATTCTCGATATTGGCAGTCTTCGCTCTAGCGATCCCTATGCGGAAATCGAGAAGCTCCTTCCCTACGCCGTCTCATGGCAAATCAAAGAAGAGGTTGGTCGCAACGGCAAGCCCGAACCCGTCGATCTCCCTCGCATCAAGGCCCTCATCGACGCGCACGGCTATCGCGGCTATGTTCCCTTCGAAGCTCTCGGCCCCGGCGATCCTCGGCCCCGGATCACAGCTTTCCTGGCAAAGATTCGCACTGCATTCAGCTTGTAGTGCCGCGCGAAATGCGTCGTGATTCTAACCAGCGATATGTGCGACTAAGATTAAGACAGGCAGAGAAGCTTAACTCCAGAGAGCAGAATGATGGGCATAGCGGATTTTCTGAATGCGTTGAAGAGACAACTGGGAGATAGCGGAGGTTCCGGGAGATCGGACGCTTCCGGCAGAGATGAAACCGAGACAGTTCGGAAGATCGTGCGGCAACTCGACAACCTCGAACCAGCTCGCGCCCGCTTCATCGCTGCGTTCGCTTACATCCTCAGCCGTGTGGCCCGAGCTGACATGAACATCAGCGACGTTGAAACCCGCGAGATGGAGCACCAGGTTACGCGCCTCAGTGGCCTTCCCGAAGAGCAGGCCGTTCTCGTCGTTCAGATCGCCAAAACACAGGCGACCCTATTTGGAGGCACCGAGAATTTCCTTGTCACACAGGAGTTCAAAGATATGGCCAATCTCGAGGAGAGACTGGCCCTGCTTGAGTGTCTTTTCGCCGTCGCTGCCGCCGATAAGGTGATCACCACGATCGAAGAGCGTGAAATCCGCCTGATCAATGATGAGCTGCAACTCACGCACGATCAGTTCATCGCTGCGCGCTATAAATATCGCCAGTACCTGGCAGTCTTGAAAGACCCTGCCCTCAACAACCAAAGTTCATGAAGTTTCGGCATGTGCCGGGTGCCCCATCCATTCGGCCGCTTTTGCCGAATGGATGGGATACCACAACCTCATCTCAAGCAAACCGATCTATTTCTGCGTCCGTGCAGGCGCCTGGCTTTCGCTGCTCGGCGGCACAATTCCCTTTATGCGGAAATAGGTCACCATGTTTCCATAGTGCTCATCGGTGTGTGCCGTATTCAGCGATAGCATCGAGAGCCGTGCCAGGTTGAAGCTCATAAACTTCACGGTCTCGCTGCCCTTGCTGTCGCTCATGCCATCGAACGTCTTGCCGCAGTACGCAACCGCGTCCTTCACTGCGGCTACAAGATCAGCCTTTGTCGTCTTTGTCTTCTCAATGTTCTTCGCCGGATTCGCCTCACCCGAAGCCAGCGCGCAGAACATGTAGTTGGCGTCGGCGACATGCCCCACCAGTTGACCGAAGCTCCGAACATCCGGTGTCGGTTTGAACGAGTAGTTTTCCTCGGGCATCTTCTCTGCCGCGCGAACCACGTTATTGCTCAGAAACAGATAGAGCCCCTTCTCGCTCTGGGTGATCGGATTTGCCGCTGTGGTTGCCGGCGCCTGCGCCTTATCTTGCGCAAACAGAACTGCAGAAGTCATTGCCAACACTGCAAAACAAATACACAGCTTCTTGCTCACTGTTGAAACCTCCGGTGGAATCATGCCATATCTCATTGGGTTAATTATCAAACAATGCCGCGCCCGAACTTTGATTTTGTGACGTCCTCGCGGCTTGGCGTTCCTCATCCATACTTTGCAACGTGGCCAACCGATAGGCTTATCGCCACCGCCCGCCCGCTCTCAGCCCCAGGCTCCCAGCAGCCTTCTCACCAGCACCAACTGGCCCACGTGATATGCATTGTGATCGGCAAGCAGCAGTGCTTCTCGCAAAACCGTCTGTCCATCCCCATGTGGAATCTTCACAAACAGATCCGTCTTCTCGTCGCGAACCAGCTCCACCATCTCCTTCAGATCGTGCTTGAACGCGCGCACACTCTTCTCCCATGCCTTCTCGTCCGCCGGCGCTTTCTCCTTCGGCCAGTACCCTTCTGGCCATTTCGGCGACTCGTGCTTCTGGTTCCGCGAGAACTCGACAATATCCCACTGCGCAATCCGCAAATGCTCCAGCAACTGCCAGGGACTGTGCTCCGCGCCCTTTGGCACCTTCCCGTACATTTCCGGATCCAACCCCTTCACCGCATCGTCAAATGTCGCGTGCGCCTGCCCCTCGGTCAGCAACTTCACCAGATGCTCCCGCAAAGCTGCATCGTTTCTATCCGCCATCCGATCCCTCCGCCCCAACGGATTCCCGGTGCTCTCCAAAAGATTCCGAAATACTCCCGCTAATTCCTATCTCGTTCCGGATTCCTTTCCCTTCCCCCTGCCCCGTCATTCCTGACCCCTGACCCCTGACCCCCGGAACATTGCTATACTTCTCACCACCAGCAATGTACGTTTTCAACCGAAATCGCGCCTGGTTCTGGATCGCCGTCGCCGCAATCGCAATCGCGGTGATCGCCCTGCTGGTGCCTCACACCGGCAACACCGCCGACCAGCAAGCATGGCTTGCGCTTCTCCCGGTCTTTTTCGTTGGACTCATCTGCTCCCTCAGCGCGACAAAGTTGTTGCCGGCTCTGGCCCTCGAACACGGCCCCGAAGCGCCTGCGCTCGCCCCATCCTTCCAGCGCCCTCCTCCCGCCCGGGCATAGCACTCAATCATCCCTGACCCGCCGGCCTTCACTGGGTCGATCCACCTCTTTTCTGCAGCGGCCGAACCACGCCGCCGAGGAGTGCTCATGCCACATCTCAATGCCCGCGAAGCCTTCGCGGTTTCATTTCCAGTCTTCTTGATACTGCTGGTCGCAGTTGCGCTCGTTTATCACCGGATCAAGCTCTCCATCGCAACGCACCGGCACCCCCGTCTACGGCGCCGCCGCATCGGCATCGTCGCCTCCAACGCATTGATCGGATTCGCTTTCCTGCCGCTCTCCATCATCTACCGCCCCAACCTGGCCGAACTCGCAAAGACCCAGATCCGCCAGCAGGAACACGTAGACGAGGACGACAACGGCGATCCCGAGTCTCCTCTCAAACACCTGCTCCGCCAGCTACGCCGCATCCGCCGCGGACAAAGGGTAGAGCGGCTCTCCGTGAGCCTCAAGTGAACCGTGTCCCCTCATCTACTTGCCCCTCGTTCCCTGCTCTTGTGGCAAAATATGAGATGTAGACCTATGTCTTTCGCCCGCAAACGGAACCGGAACAGCACCGCCGCATGGATGTGGCTGGCCATTGCCGCCGTCGCATTCACGTCCGTTGCTCGCGCCGAAACCGGCGTGCAGAGTTCCAAGGGCTACTCACACCCGGTCTTCGAATTCCTCGCCCGCAGTCAGGCGCAAAATCCCGCTGCACATTCCGCAGCTCTGCGGTTCACAAACTCGGGTTCACGCTCTCAGACGGCATCTCTCTTCCGCAACTGCACCTCCGGCCCCCTGATCGCGTTCCTGCCGGTGTTATTCATCGGCCTGGTGACTGCCTCTGCTGTCTCGGTCAATTCCCTTCGATCCCTTGGCCGCGCACCTGCGGCACCCATCATTTCCGCGCTCTTCCAGCGCCCTCCGCCTAGCCTCGCCTGATTCCAGCAGCGCTAGCACAGCGATCCCGTCACTCCCTCCCCGCCGAATCGCTGTAGATCCACGACACTCATACTGGAAGATCGGAGTTTTCCGTGTTTTTCGATAAAGTTCTCACCAAAGTCTTTGGAACCGCCAACGAGCGGATCATCAAGAAGCTGTTGCCCGTCGTGCAGCAGATCGGCGCCCTCGAGCCCGAGATAGAAAAGCTGTCCGACGAACAGCTACGCGCCAAAACCACCGAGTTCCGCGCCCGCATCGCCGCTCGTCTCGAAGGCATCACCGATGCCGACGCTCGTACCCAGGCCGAGAAAGAAGCGCTCGACGAAATCCTGCCCGAAGCCTTCGCCGTCGTCCGCGAAGCCGGCTGGCGCGCCGTCCACATGCGCCACTTCGATGTGCAGCTCATCGGCGGCATGGTCCTCCACCACGGCAAGATCAGCGAAATGAAGACCGGCGAAGGCAAAACCCTCGTCGCCACCCTTGCCTGCTACCTCAACGCGCTCGCTGGACACGGCGTCCACGTCGTCACCGTCAACGACTATCTCGCCAAGCGCGACGCGGAGTGGATGGGCAAGATCTACGAGTTCCTCGGCCTCACCGTCGGCGTCATTGTCCACGACCTATCCGACGACGAGCGCCGTGCCGCCTATGGCGCTGACATCACCTACGGCACCAACAACGAGTTCGGCTTCGACTACCTGCGCGACAACATGAAGTTCGATATCAAGGATTGCGTGCAGCGCGGCCACTACTTCGCCATCGTCGACGAAGTCGACTCCATCCTCATCGACGAAGCTCGTACCCCGCTCATCATCTCCGGCCCCACCGATCAGACCACCGACAAGTACGAGCGCGTCCGCAAAATCATTCCCGCCCTCCAACTCGGCGAAGAAATCGACAGCCTCGAAGGCAAGTCCTTCACCGGCGATTACGTCGTCGACGAAAAGCACCGCACCATCGGCGTCACCGACGAAGGCTGGGTCACCATCGAAGAAAAACTCGGAATCGACAACATCGCCAGCGCCGAAAACTGGGAACTCAAGCACTACGTCGAAACCGCCATCAAGGCCCACGCCCTCTACAAAAAAGATGTCGACTACGTCGTCAAAGACGGCGCCGACGGCAAAGAAGTCATCATCGTCGACACCTTCACCGGACGCCTCATGCCCGGCCGCCGCTGGTCCGACGGACTTCATCAGTCCATCGAGGCCAAGGAAGGCGTCAAGATCCGCAAGGAAGATCAAACCCTTGCCACCATCACCTTCCAGAACTACTTCCGCCTCTACAAAAAACTCAGCGGCATGACCGGCACCGCCGAAACCGAAGCCGCCGAATTCGAGAAGATCTACAAGCTCGAAATCGTCGTCATCCCGACGAACAAACCTCTGCTTCGCATCGAGAACGCCGACGTCGTCTACCGCACTGAAAAAGAGAAGTTCAAAGCCGCCGCCGACGACATCGCGCAGCTAAACGAAACGGGCCAGCCCGTCCTCGTCGGAACCGTCTCCATCGAAAAATCCGAACGCCTGTCTGCCATCCTCCAGCGCAAAGGCATTCGCCACGTCGTGCTCAACGCCAAGCAGCATGAGCGCGAAGCCGAATTCGTCGCTCAGGCAGGCCGCACCGGCATGGTCACCATCGCCACCAACATGGCAGGCCGCGGAACTGACATTCTCCTCGGCGGTAATGCTGAATTCTTAGCCCGCCAGGAACTCGTGCGCCAGGGGCGCGTCCGCGCCCTCAGCGTCGCCGAAGGCGCAATCAACCCCATGGCGCCCCCAGGATTCCAGCGCTTCTACTACCAGGGCCAGGAGTTCGAGGTTTCCGACTCCGACTGGGCCGAAACCTTCGCCGTTCACGACGAAGCCGCCAAAAAAGAACACGACGAAGTCATCAACAAAGGCGGCCTCTTCATCCTAGGCACTGAACGCCACGAGTCACGCCGCATTGACAACCAGCTTCGCGGCCGCGCAGGCCGCCAGGGAGATCCCGGCGCATCGCGCTTCTATCTCTCGCTTGAAGACGACCTCATGCGCATCTTCGCCAAGCAGTGGGTTAGTACCCTGCTTGAAAAGCTGGGCATGGAAGAAGGTGTCCCCATCGAGTCGAAGATGATCTCGAACCGCATCGAGGCTGCGCAGAAGGCCGTCGAATCGCAGAACTTCGAATCGCGCAAACACCTCCTCGAGTACGACGACGTGATGAACAAGCAGCGCGAAGCCGTCTATGGTCTCCGCCGCCAGCTTCTCGAAGGCGTCGATCAGCGCGAGCTCATCCTCGAAGACTACGTCGGCGGAATTCTCTCCGCCACCCTCGACGAATTCGCGCCAGAAAACAAGCACCCCGACGAGTGGAACATCAAGGGCATCGACGAAAAGTTGAACAGCCAGTTCGGCTTCAGCATGTCCCAGGCAGGCATCGACCCCAAAGAACTCGCGCGCCACGAACTCGGCGACGAAATCTTCGAAGGTCTTAAGCGCCAGTACGAGCAGAAAGAAGAAATCCTCTCTGCGCCGCAGATGCGCTATCACGAACGCATGGTCATGCTCAGCGTCATCGACGGCCTCTGGAAGGACCACCTGCTCTCGATGGACCACCTCAAGGAAGGCATCGGCCTGCGCGGTTACGCACAGCAGGATCCGCTGGTGGCCTATAAAAAGGAATCCTTCGACATGTTCGAAGCCATGATGCTGAAGTTCCAGGAAGACACCGTTCGCTTCCTCTTCCGCATGCAGATCCTTGGTCCCGATGGCCGCCCCATCACCATCCCGCCTCCGCAGCCACGCCGCGAAGTTCCCGCCGCGCCACCTGTTGCAAGCGCCGAGCAGCGCATGCTTCCCGGCGATGGTAACGGCCATCCCTTCGGTGACGGTCAGCCCTTTCGCGAGGCGCCAGTTCAGCGCGAAGTCCCCATCCACACGCGCGCCCCGCAAACCACAATCGACCAGCTTGAAAAAGAGTTCGCAAAGAAGAAGCAGCGCGAACTCGAAGCCGCTCAGCGTGCCGGTGGCGGAAACGGCAGCCAGCCCACCCAGCGCCGCACCGGCGAAAAGGTAGGCCGCAACGACCCCTGCCCCTGCGGCTCAGGCAAGAAATACAAGAAGTGCCACGGCGTCGAAGCCTAGCCGACAAACTCTGATGGACTCAGCGATTCGGACCTTAGCGACAAACTTCGTGAAAGGTCCGAGTCGGCCCTGTCACTCGACCTCGACGACTTATTGCGTGAAAGGGCAGGACTTCGCAGCTTTGCTCAAGAAGTCAAACAAGCATGGTCGTGAATCTACGGCACGCCTTCGGGCTTCCGGCCGCTATCGCGCGAACGAGATCCGGATGACGTTGAAGTCAACCGACCCCGAATTGGCAGCGACAAATATTTATATGATGGGGGATCTGATTTGGATTTCTCCGAGCCATGAGCCGTGCAAATGAATCTGGGGCATAAGCCTCTGCGGTTTCCGGGCAGCGAACTCCTCGCAAGCCGCCAAGTGTCAGGGCACGACTTCAGTCGTGCCGCAAAGCCCCCAAAACACCCCCGGGCTTTAGCCCCTGAAGAATGCCTTTGGAATCACGCTGCAATCAATCCATAACACTGAATTGCAAGTAAGGGCCGCAGACTCTCGTGATCACATCATCCTCGAGGTGATCCGCCGAAAAACTCACACCCCATTAGGTGAGTGGCTCAGTTGTGCGCTTCAGAAAATCGGCCAGACGACAGCGCGAAGACGGTGCCCCTAGCGGTAGCAGCCAGCACCTAATCGTGCCCTTCGGGGCTGAGTACATCGACGGACGAATAAAATACAACAGCTCTCGACGTGGCACTCAGTTTCAGCCCGATAGGAGGCTGAGCGCACCCGCTGCGCTCAGCCTCCATACTTACTGGACTGCCAGTGAGAAGGTCTTTTTGATCTTGGATTGATCCCAGCCAGCGGCAAACACTGTCACGTTGTGATTACCGGGAGCAAGGCTAACGCTTCTTGTCAGATACGTGTAGTGGGAAAAGCCATCGATCTGCTCGGCCACTTTCTTACCGTCTACCCAGACGTTCATATTCCGGGCGAGAGTGGGCATGGCCGCTCCGACGTTGAAAGTGACAGGAGAGCCGGGTGCTGTTGCGGGTGGAGAGCAGACGTGGATGCCTTCAGCTGCTGCGGGCGCATTGCAGGTCGGAAATGCCACGGAAGTGGTGTTCAGAAGACTGAACGTCGTCACCCCGTTTGTGCAGGCCCCAGCCGAGGTGGTGAGACACTGCTGGAAGAGCAGATCAGGCTTGGTGTTGTGATCGCCATTAACGACGAGTACCTGCTGAATCTGGTTGGGGTTTGCCGAAGAATTAGGAATGGAGAAGACGATCTGAGGGGCGGTGTATGAAGAGTTCGGATTGCGCGTCACCACTTCCAGATTTGGAACGGCGCCGTTCGTATTCGAGCAAGGGTATGCGGTCACGAGGAGGTCATTGAATCCATTTCCGTCGAGATCGGCCACTGCGGGGGCCTCGTAAGAGATGCAGCCTGAAATGCCTATCTTGGTGCGATTAGGGAAATTGCGGTTCGTGGCATTGCCGTAAAAGACGTACACGCTGCTCTTGTAGAGAACCGGATCGCTGACCATTACATCGGATCTACCATCGGAGTTGACATCGCCGACGGAGAATGTGACTTGAGAATACTGTCCCGACGCCATGGACAGCGTGACCCACTGTGGGAAGTGACCTGTTCCGTCGCCATAGTACGCATATGCTTTGTTGAGTGCGGCGTTGTCGTTGGTGACGAGGAGGTCGGCGTGCCCATCAAGTCAGCATGCTGGAGGCTTGTCCGGGCGCACAGGCCTGAGGAACACTGGGCCGCGTGGCTGCTGAAGGACACAGCCGGAAGAAGAAAGCGGACTAAGCGCTAACGCGAGCAGCGCGACGCAGAATGAACGCCACATTGAGGGCTCCTGAATAGAGCGGTAACTGTAGATTATCCGGGTGTCTGAGATGCTGATTGACCAACTGAAGATGGTTCAAAAGGGCCACAATCGGCGTGTCGCCCGAAGGTTTTCAGACACGGGGATTGGCCTGGTCGCAGTAGGGACGCTCATCACTGAGCGCCACTGGGTGGCCGGAGACAGTCACCCGCCTCCGGCTCCCACAGAACCCAGCGTGCAGATTTCCCGCACTGGGCTCTTCGGACGTTGATTCACAGTATGGCGATAGCCTGCAGCTCTCTATATGAGTAATGCAGCTTTGGTCGAAGCAGCGGGAACTGTTCCTTGATCCGTTGAAATTGCTCCCAGCGGACCGTGCCGTGCCAGCTCCGACTGCTCAACATTTTGCGCCAGTAGTACTCCACAGCCCGATGAACCCGCAGCAGTGCTCGAAGATTTCCGGCAACGCCGTAGTATGCATAGTGACCACGGAGCATCTGATTGAGATGGTTCATCTGTTCTCGCAGCGATAAGTGCCGCATTCGCCGCATCTGGTCCTGCAAGCGCATGAGCGCGCGTCGCACTCGTGACTTTTCCGTAAGCATTCCAATTCGAAAGTTCCCTTTCTGGTTGCGAGTGCAGTACAGAGTAAAGCCCAGGAAGTAAATTGTCTCCGGGCGTTTACGACCACGTTTGCTTGCGTGCCGATACGCGTACCGACCAAATTCAACGAGCTTGGTCTTCTTCGGCTCCAAGGTCAGACTGAATTTACTCAGCCTTTTGGCGAGCGCTTCCTGAGCGCGAAGAGCATCTGAACGAAATTGGAAACACAGCACGAAGTCGTCGATATATCGCACCATACAGGCCTCACCGCGAAGTCGCGGCTTGACCACTCGCTCGAACCACAGATCGAGCACATAGTGCAGATATAAATTACTCAGCATTACGCTGACCGAACCTCCCTGCGGAGTCCCTTCTTCGCTTGGATGAACTTCTCCATTCTCGAAAACGCCTGCCTTCAGCCAGCGCCGGATTAAACTAATCAGACGCTGATCTCCCACTCGATGTTCCACGAAGCGAAGCATCCATTCGTGGCTTAGGCTCCCGAAAAAGTTCTTGAGATCCGCCTCCAACACCCACTCGATTTTGCCGCCAGCTATTCTCTCGTGGAGCGTTGCAAGCGCTTGGTGGGCGCCTCTTCCAGCACGTCCACCAAACGAGCAGGGCAGAAAATCCTGCTCATAGATGGCAGATAGTACCTGAGAGACGCTTCGCTGAAGTGCCCGATCCGCAACAGTCGGTACCCCCAGGGGACGCATCTCCTGCTTGCCGGGCTTCGGGATATAGAAACGCCGTATATCTGGAGCGCGGTATCCTTTGCGGTGAACGGATTGCAACATGCCTGCAACCCATTCTTCAAAACACTCTTTCGCTTCCGTTACGGTCTGTCCATCCACTCCGGCTGCGGACTTGGCAGGTATCTGATTGAGATTCTCCCAAAGCCGCTCCTTTGTGATGTGATGAGCCAGAGACGTAAACCGGAGCTTCGGTTCACACCGAGCTTTGACTGCTATTCGTTCGAGTCCTGTTGTCATGACTGGCGGTTCTTCTCTTTGCATAGAAGGCCGAATCCTCCCTTTGAATGGAGCTCATGTTTCCCACGAACAATTCAACTTCCGCTGCCCGCTTCCCCATGTGGCCGGCTCTCCCGACCTCGAAGTACTATCAGGCAGTCTGACTTCCATCAGGCCTTCGGATCTTCCTCGCTACGAGAGCTTGTCAGACCCTACAAGTCAGGCTTGAGCCTGACGGTTCTCCCTTGTTCCCATGAAATCCTTCGGTTGCATGCTAGCGGTACGAACCCCGGAAGCAACTCAGCACACTTGCCATAACGCATACTGAACTTCTGCCTTCCCCCTACGGGGATAGGGTCGGCTACTTCCACCACGATCGATTTCGGGGCTATCTTTCCGTTTACAGCATTCTGGCCTGCAACCTCCCGATCTACGCTTCGCAATGGCCGTCACCGGACACCACGCAAGACTTGGTACGCGGCTGCGAGCTAGGCTTTGCCGCGGTCTCCATTTCAGGAGACTGAACTTCATGAGTTTCAAGGCGCAACCCGGACAGATCCGTACGTGCGCGTCTACGCATACGGCTCTTATGAAGGATGGGTGGCGTAGAAGCGGGCATCAGGATATGGGTGCAGAACTCTGGGATATGGGATCCACCTTTCGAAGACCGGAGCGAGTTGCTCCCATCTCTTCCGAGCGCGTTGGCTGCGGCGAACCAAAACACTTCGCCACAGTCGATTGACGCGCCGTCGGAACACACGTAGCTGTCGGATGTTTCCAGGCACTGCATGGTACTGGTAGTAGCCGTTGACGACCTTCCGAAGCCAAGCACCGACTTCGCATGGGCGAGCGTGCATCCGGCGTCGAAGCTCAGCCTTGATAGCCTTGAGCTTTGCTGCCATTCGCGCTTTCGCCGTAATGCGTCCGACGGTGAAGGTATCGGTCTTATGGCGCCGCCCACAGAAGTGAGTGAAGCCCAAGAAGTTGAACGTCGCCGGTTTTCCCTCGCCACGTTGCTGCCGATCTTTGGCAGCATAGCGCCCGAACTCGATCAGCCGGGTCTTCTCTGGGTGAAGTTCCAGAGTGAACTGCGCCAACCGTTCCTTGAACTCTTCAAGGAATCGTGTGGCGTCAGCTTTTAGCTGGAAGCCAAGCACAAGATCGTCAGCGTAGCGAACGACGATGACATCGCCCTTAGCCACTTTCCTGCGCCAGACATCTACCCACAGATCGAAGACGTAGTGCAGATACACGTTGGCGAGCAGCGGTGATATGACTGCCCCTTGCGGCGTACCCTGCTTCGTCTCCGACCACTGGCCGTCCTCCGATACTGCCGCCTTCAGCCATTTCTGGATCAGACGAAGTATCCTTCGGTCAGCCACCCTGTGCTCGACGAACTTGACCGTCCATTCATGGCTCATGTTGTCGAAAAAGCCACGGATGTCGGCGTCGAGCACCCAGTTCACTTTCTTCCGTGATAGCCCGACAGCAAGCGCATCAAGCGCCTGATGCGGACTGCGTCCCGGACGAAACCCATAGGAGAAGCCCTTGAAGTCGACCTCGTATATCTGGTTGAGGATCGTCACCACAGCCTGTTGGACGATCTTGTCCTCCAGTGCCGCGATGCCCAGCGGGCGTTGCCGCCCATCGGCCTTCGGTATATAGACTCGCCTCGAAGGTTGTGCCCGGTATGCTCCACGGTGAACCCGGCTGTGAAGATCAACAAGCCGATCCTCCAGTCCGGTTTCATACTCCTCCCATCGCACACCATCGACTCCCGGCGAAGCCCCGCGCTTCAGAGCGTAGAAGCTGTCGCGCAAAAGAGGGACGTTGAGATGGTGAAGTAAAGCAGTGAACCGTTCCTGTCTCCTTCCCTTTGCTGCCTTGCGCACACCGTCCAGCCCTTGGGACATGCCTTTCCCTCTCTGTGTCAGGAGCATGTGGGGTTGATCGATGTTCTCCTTCATCTGCGCCCTTCCCTCCCCGGCCTCCGTAGGAGGTTGCCTTCCCTTGTTCGGTCGGTTCACAGGTACTACGGCGCAGTCCGACTCCTCCAACACGTGCATGTCCGCCGTGCGGCTTTGGGCCTTCACGGACCGGCCTTCGCTGGTTTTCGAAGGCGTGATGGAGATCTCCCGGTTCTCGTCCATGTTGTTTTCTCAGCGTGCACAGGTTCTCCGACTACGCAGGACCGAGCAGCCCCTTGCGATAACGCGACTGCCGTATTGCCTTCCTCCTACACACCAGGGAGTCGGCATCCTGATCTGGGACTTTTCGAAGCTCAATCACCTGGCCCACCGATGCCTCGATCTACGCTTCGCCACACACCTCGCGATGTGCCACGCAAGACTAGAGGTCAGGATGGATTCGCTATTTCCTTTCCTGCAGGGACTTGCACCCCTACAACATGTCGGTTTATCCCGGCGCACGGCGGGTGGTCCCCGATCCATACTTGACCGATCGGTTAAGCAATCTCCTCCGGGCCCGACATCCGCCGTCATGCTCGCGACAAGATCACCGGTGTCAATCCTGCCCCGAAAAAGAATCTCGTAATTCCCTTGAGATCTGGCACTTCGCGCAACGCCCGCGTTGCAGGTTCTTTCTCCAATCTCCTTATCCTTGAATTAGCAACGATGCCACGCGGGTGGGGCTCACCCTTGCACTGAAACGGGCGTGTCCTAACTACCTTCATTGCAGACATTTGCAGTTAAACCCCTACCCAGCAAACACTTGACGCCCTAAGCCATCGCCAAGTCGCTGAAACCTAGCAGTTTAGCAACACAGCGGGGGGGATACCCTATAACCGGATCCGTCCAGCTCCGGGAGGAGTACCGATGTACGAGTTCATCGAATGCCGGCACACCCTGACCAACGGCCGCAAATGCCGCGCCGCCGCTCTCCGCGACGAGCCGTACTGCTTCCATCACGCCAAGCTGCACTTCCTCAACTCGGCCCGGCGTACACCCAGAGAACTCAACCCATCCGGCTCCGGAGATCTCGGCGCCCTGTGCAGGGCCACCGCCAGAGCCCTCGAAGCCCTGAGTTCCCCCATCGTCGACAGCCGCCGCGCAGGCCTACTGCTCTACGGCATCCACCTCGCCGCCAACCTGGAAAAGCGTATGTCCGCCGCCCAAACTCAACACCAGACTGAAAAGGAGTCACAACAGGAGTCGCTTCATCGCCACTTCGACCCACCTGCCCTGCTCATGACGGAAGATCTCTGAATTCTGATCTCTGATCAGTGCTCACTATTCACTGTCCACTGTTCACGGCGTTCACCGCTTCAAACGTCAGATCCTTTGCCGTGATCTTGTGCTCCGCGCACCATTGCTCGAACAGGCGGCCATAGCTCAGCGTTATGTATGCCGCCTGATCCACTCCCAGCTTGCTGGCCGTCGAATCGATCCACTCCGGCGAGCCCTCCAGTTCCGCGAACACACCGATCGGCGTCTCGTCGATCACGCAGTGCCCCTGGCCATCTGACCACTCGCTCCGCCATTTTTCATAGCGAAATGCCTCCACCAGACCGATCGATCGGAACACATCCGCCAGCACATTCCCATCACCGACCTCTGTCTCCGTTTCGATCCGGTGCTTGTGAACGTCCTCACTGGGTCTGCCATCCGGCAGCCTTTTGTGGGTAATGACCCACTTTCCGCCGTAGTTTCGGACGCGCAGGATCTCCGTCCGGCCCCGCATCTTCCGGTCCACCGTGTCGAACAGGACATTGCTTTCAAACGTCCGCGGAGTCTCCTCGCGAAAACCCGCTTCGCGCAGCCGCCCAGCCAGTTTCTCCGCATCTTCAACCCGGAATTTGATCTCGGTTTCGATAGACATATAAGCAGCGAGTATACGAGTGTGGCCTCCGCCCCTTCAAACCAGCGAAAATAGAACTGTGAAGACCCTCCGGCTCACCATCGACCCGGCAAACCTCGGATCCGAAGATTCAAAATCTGCCATCGCTCAGGCTGCTCAGATTCTGCGCGAAGGTGGACTTGTGGCCCTGCCCACCGAAACCGTCTACGGCCTCGGCGCCAACGCTCTCAATCCCGCCGCTGTCGCCCGCATTTTCCAGGCCAAGCAGCGCCCCGCGTGGGATCCAGTCATCGTCCATATCGCCGGACCTTTAACGCCAAATCCAATGCTTGAGCCGCTGGTCACAAACATGCCCTCCGTTGCCGACACCCTGATGCGCGCCTTCTGGCCCGGACCGCTGACTCTGCTTCTGCCGCGCAGCTCTGCTATCCCGGACATCGTCACCGCAGGTCGGCCGCTCGTCGGCATTCGCATGCCCGCGCATCCCGTTGCGTTTGAGCTGATTCGCCAGGCAGGCGTTCCGGTCGCTGCTCCCAGCGCGAATGTCTTCGGCCACATCAGTCCGACCACGGCTGAACATGTCCTGGAAGACCTCGACGGCAGAATCGACGCCGTTCTCGATGCCGGACCCGCGCACCACGGAGTCGAATCCACCGTCCTCGACCCCAATCAGTTCCCAATGATGATCTATCGCCCCGGCGCAATCACCGCAACCCAGATCCGTGAAGTCGCCGGGCCAGTCGAAGCTTTGAGAGAGAAGATTCTCCCCGCTGCAGCAAACCGCGAAGCCCTTCCGTCGCCTGGAGTCGGACTGCGCCACTACGCGCCTCGCGCCCGCCTCATTCTTGTCGAAGGAAATCTATCCGAGCTTCCGGAGCGACTCAGCGCCGCCGCGCAACCCTACGAACGACAGCGTCTGGGAGTCATGCTCCCTGCGGAACTAGCAAACATCAACCTCGGCGCTCCACTCCGAGCTGGAGCCGAATTCGCTTGGGGCCGCTGGAGCGCTCCCCAGGAACTCGCAGAGAAGCTCTACGCAGGGCTTCGAGCGCTCGACGCTCAGGGTTGCGATGTGATTCTCTGTCCTTTGCCCCAGCCAGGCGGGATTAACGACGCTATTCGCGACCGCCTTCGCAAAGCCGCTCACTCCGGCTCAGCCGGCTGAAAACTGAGCCACCTATTGTCCGGCTTCGCCCAGCTTGTACATGTACTTGATCGCAGTTTTATAGATAAGCACCTTGTTGCGCCCGCGGACTTTCAGCACGCCGCGGTCATACCATTCAATCTGTCCCTGTAGCTTCTCGCCGTCTTCGAGCACGATCACCATCGGAGTCTGCGACTGGATCTGCTTCTGCAGGTAAAACAATTCCGCCTGCCGATGTGCGGAACTCTCTTCTACCTCGTAATTCGTGAACCGAAATGGTGGCGTGTGGGCAGGCTGGTTCGTCCGATGCTGGGCTAAATAAGAATTGCGGCGCTGGCCATCAACGCCTGAAAAAGTAATCTGGCTATTCATAAATAAGAACCTCCGCGGCAACGGAACTCGTGATTTCAGAGATGCAGAACAGATGCAGCACTTTGCTTGACATGAAATCAGTCATCGGCTGTCTACAAGAGCCCGTGAAACCCTGAAACAAACTCACAACAGGGAAAGAAGACTTGGAACTGTCTTTGCTGAAAGTGCTCTGATTCTATTTCAAAAGATGCCCGAGGCAAGGCGGAAGTTGCTTTTCTTTCTGCAGCTCGCTCGTGGAACACAAAAGTTTCGGGTCGTCAGCGCTCAGGAATGGCTACAGCCATCGCATCCAGAGAGAGCGAGCGCAGCAGGTTTCGCCGCATTCCCTGCTCCACCTGCACCACGGCTCGAGAAGCAGCTTCGATCCAGTCGACTGTCATTCCCTGAGCCATTCTTTCCAGTTCGGCTCTGAGATCCAGGTTCCGAATCAGGTCAGGAGTTCCCGCAATCACCAGGAGCAGATCTTCGAGCAGACTCCCAAGTGCCCGCAGAAGGCTCAACGTCTTCTCCTGCCCATCCGCTCCCCCGCGATACGTCTCCGTGGCACGAAACAGCTCTGAGTAATCTGGCTCCCGCAACGAAGTCCGTAGCACCAACAGCGCATCTTTTCTGCTCGCAAGGTAAGATTCCAGGTCCAGCGTCAGAGCCCGTCCCACAGCTCCCTCGGCGAGCCGCGCTGCCAGCGCGCGCTGCTGCGGCTTCAGTTCCGGCCGTCGCTCGGCGAGCATCGTCTCGATCTCGGGTGCAGGCAGAGCTCCTAACCTGTAGAGCATTGCCCGAGAGCGGATCGTCGGCAGCAGCTCGTGCGGATTGTCGGTCAGAAGTACGATCGAGGTTCGCTCCGGCGGCTCTTCCAGCACCTTCAGCAGGCTGTTTGCCGCCTCCTTCATGAACGCTGAACAGGTAAAAATCGAGAACGCACGCCTCGCCTCCACTGGAGGTCGATAAAAGGCTGCGTGAATGACTTCGCGAACCTGTCCCAGCTTGATCATCAGCTGAGGAGGATCCGGCGGAACGATCAGCACATCAGGATGCGTCTGGATGAGAATGCGAGTCTCTCGCTTGTCGGCGTCGCGCATATCTTCACGCGCAGCCACTGCTTCGGCAACCCGCTCTTCCAGGTTCCGCGCTTCAGCAATGCGCGTGCAGTTGGCGCAACGTCCGCAGAAGTCAGGAAGCCCGTCTGACTCCGCCTTCTCCAGGCAGTTCACCGCCTGCGCCAGCATCAAAGCAAGAGCATACTTGCCCGAGCCCTTCGGCCCCGCCAGAATCAGACCCTGCGGAAAGTGCCCGCTCCGAGCACACTCTCGCAGTCGCCTGACGGTTGAAGAATTGCCTTGAAAACTCTCGAATCCCACCCCTTGAGTTTAAGGCATTGGCATTTGTGGCCTCGGCTGCCACTCTGAGGAATACCAGTGCGCTTCTCATCCTCGGGGATATGCGCAAACCCGTATTCCATACTTTGGCCGGAGAGTGATTTTAGGCTGAAGTTCTATCTTCTGCCCTTCAACAACTTTGAGGCGCCATTGCAGTGCGATTGTCACTAAGGCGAGCATGGCTTCCATCCATGCAAACGACTCCCCAATACACTGTCGTCCGCCGCCCCCGAACGGGAAATACGCAAATCTCGGCCGCCTGGCCTTGGCCGCTGAAGTGAATCGCTCCGGAATGAACCTCTCCGGGTCAGGAAACCACCTCGGATCGCGCTGCACAATGTACTGGCTGAAGAACACCATCGTTCCCTTCCGGAGCCGGTACGGCCCGATCGACACATCCTCCAGAGCCTCTCGCCCCATCGCCCAAGCCGGAGGATACAGCCGCATTGACTCCGAAAGGACCATCGCCGTGTACTCGAGACGCGGCAGGTCTTCGAACGTGGGCAGACTGCCACCCAAAACGGCATCGATTTCTGCGTGGATCTGACTTTCGGCCTCTGGATTCTGTCCAAGCAGCAGCCAAGTCCAAGACAGCGCGTTCGCGACGGTCTCAAACCCGGCCAGGAAAAGCGTGAGTACCTGGTCGCGCAACTCCTCTGAGCTCAACCGCCGGTGATCACCACCCGCTTCGTCGTCCCGCGCAGCCACCAGCATGGAAAGTAAGTCTCCTCGATCACCTTGAGCCATCGAGCCCGATCGCGCATCCATCTCAGATCTCCGCGATCGAATCATCCCATCCACCACTTCGTCCAGACGCTTCTTTGCCTGCCGGAAACGGCGCATCTTCGGCAGCGGCGAGTTAAGCAGTAGTTCGGCACGCGGCAGCGTGACCAGGAAGTGATAGAGCTCCATGATGATGTTTACTTGATCGTTAATTTCGATGATCTCGGGCGTGACCTCGGTGTCAAAGAGCGTTCGCGCGACCACCTGGAGCGCCAGCCGCATCATCTCCCCTGCGATGTCGAACTCAACTCCAGCTTGCCACTGGTCGCGCACTCCCGCGGATATCGCGACAATTTGTCCTGCATAGCCTTCGATACGTCGTCGATGAAACGCCGGAGCAGCAATTCTTCGCCCGCGTCTGTGCGTCTCGCCGTCCGAGGTGATGAGCCCCTCTCCAAGCAGGATCTTCATCCTTTTCTGGGTCCGGTCTTTCCCAAACGATGCAGCCTTATCGATCAGTACCTCGCCAATGTCCACGGGATCATTCAGGAGGACAACATCATTCCGCAGTATTCGGTAGTGTGCAGCCCGCCCGTAGCGCCTCAGGTATTCGAACAAAAGGATCGGATTCTGCGGATCGAAGAACCTGTGAAACCGGTAGAACGGCAGATTGAATCGCAGCCCTGGTGGATATCGATATCGCCCTCGCTGAACCACGATCGGCGGACCGTCCTCTGCTGCAGAACGCGGAATAGATTCGCTCAGCCCCACCGTTCGAGTCTATTGCAACCTCTCACTCCTCCATCGCGACCGCTTTGATCCTGCAAAACCCTCAAGTTTCAGCAATCGACGCTTTGCTTTGTGAGCCAAAAGGGCACGTTCCCGATGCCTCTCTGAAGCCTGCTCCGGCGTTCTGTCGACCCAGCGCTCCTCCCCGTACAATGGAGACTTAGGACCCGATGCCGGAAGCTGAGCAAAAACCAAGCCAAGCTGGTGCGAAAAAGCCGGAAGCGCGCGGCAGCAACTCGCCCCAACAGCGGCCGGACGAAGACCCTGTCGGCAAAGTGTACGATTCCCGCCTGATCAGGCGTCTCGGTCAATACCTGAAGCCGTACTGGTGGCAGGCCGCGGTCTCCTCGGTTTCCATCTCACTTAAGTCCATCAGTGACATCGCCGGACCCTACCTGCTGATGGTCGGCATGGATCGCTATTTCCCAACGGACAAAGGGCCCGCGGGAGCTACTCTGCTCAGCCATGAAGGCGGTCCCACAGCGGTCCTCCTCCGTCATCTGCCTGCCGACCCGATCCAGGGCATTACCCGACTCGCCATTCTCTACCTCATCTGCCAGACTTCTGCTTATCTCTTCGAGTTCGTGCAGACTTACCTGATGCAGTGGACCGGCCAGAAGATCATGTTCGACCTGCGTCGCGACATCTTTCGCCATATGCAGCGCATGCACGTCGGGTTCTTCGATACGCACGCAGTAGGACGATTGGTCACCCGAATCACCTCTGACGTTGATGCCATCAATGAGATGTTCACGGGTGGCATTCTTGCCATCGTCGATGACTTCTTCACGCTGACCTTCATGGCCATCGTCATGATCAAAACAAAGTGGTGGCTCGCGCTGCTTGCCTTCTCTGTCTTCCCGCTGATCCTGCTGGTTACGCGCCTATTCCGGAACAGCGTGCGCGAGAGCTATCGCCGCGTGCGTGCAGCCATTGCGCGCATCAATAGTTTCACTCAGGAACATGTGAGCGGCATGAGCGTCGTCCAACTCTTCAATCGCGAGCAGCGCGCCTACAAAGACTTCGAGGCAGTCAATCGCCTCCATATGATCGCCTTCAAAGATACGATCTTCGCCTATGCACTCTACTATCCCGCCGTCGAGATTCTCTCCTCTATCGCCATTGCGCTCGTCATCTGGCGCGGCGGCTTCGGCGTTATCTCCGGATCGGTAACCATTGGGATGCTCGCTGCGTTCAATATGTACTCGCAGAGGTTCTGGCGTCCGATTCAGGACCTGAGCGACAAGTACAACATCCTTCAAGCCGCAATGGCCGCGTGTGAACGCATTTTCAAGCTGATCGATACCGAGCCGGAGATCGTCAGCCCAGCAGATCCGAAAGCCGGCGACGCCTCGAACCGGATCGAATTTCGACACGTCTGGTTCACCTATCAGAAGCTGAGCCACGAACAAAAAGACCTCATCGACAGTCTCACAGACACACCCGATCTGGCTGGACACCTCGCTGCCATGACTGACGTCGAGTGGATTCTCAAGGACGTCTCCTTTACGATCGAGCCCGGTCAGACGATCGCGATCGTTGGCCACACTGGCGCCGGGAAGACCACGCTCACCAGCCTCATGATGCGTTTCTACGACGTAACCGCCGGATCCATCTTCCTCGATGGCGTCGACCTTCGCGAACTCGATCTCGCTGCGCTGCGCAGTCACTTCGCTGTCGTTCTCCAGGATCCTTTCCTGTTCGCGGGAACTATTGCTGAAAATATCCGCTTCGGCAATGAAGCGATCACCGATGCCGGACTCAAGGAAGCGGCGCGTGATGTGAATGTTCTCGACTTCATTGAGTCGATGCCCAAACAATTTGATGAACCGGTACGAGAGCGCGGGAACTCTCTTTCTACCGGGCAGAAGCAGTTGATTAACTTCGCCCGTGCCCTCGCCTACAATCCTCGGATTCTGATTCTGGACGAAGCAACTTCCAGCGTCGACACGGACACCGAATTGCGTATTCGAGGTGCGCTCGATCGCATGGTCGAGGGACGCACCAGCGTACTCATTGCGCACCGGCTGTCAACGGTACAGCGCGCCGATGCCATCCTTGTTATGCATAAAGGGCAGTTGCGCGAAATGGGCTCTCACCAGCAGTTGCTTGCACAACGCGGGCTGTACTGGAAGCTCTACCAGCTGCAATATAAGGATCAAGAGATAAGTTCGCCGCCGCTCGCGTCTCCGCGCATCGAGCCGGCGATTTCGTAGCCAATCCGCTTCCAGTCAAATTCCAAATCTTGTGCCCAAAACTGCGTGTTTGGGCTCGCCTGCTTCTGGACCCGCATCAGGCCTCCGTCCGGCATCCGCCCCAGCCAGAAGATAGAAAGCGGCAACCAACGTGATCGTGAGCGGTACCGTCACCGCAAGGGACAGGAAGTAGAACCGCGATGCTAGCCCGGACAGATGCGCACCGGAAGTCCTCGTCACATAGAAGGCCCACGGCAAATCCGATGTGACCAGAAGCCCGATCGAGGTTACGATCACAGCCGCCTTGCCAAGCCGGCCCTGCTGCGAAAAGAGCAGCGCACATGCGGGAATCGTTAGAATTAGCAGCTTCGCATCGTATTGACGGTGGTAGACAGGCAACAGCGTCAGGGCCGAAGCGAATGCTATCAGGATCCATCGCGCATCCGACGCGAGCACGCGCCGCTTCCACAGGACTCCGATCTGCGTCGCAATCATCGTCAAACACAACGCGTAGCTTGCGGCATTGTAGAAGCGCGGATCATCCCATGCCAGGCTGAAGAGCGATTGCAGGTTCGTCAACATAAGTGCGCCGCGATTCAGCACCGTTGCGGGCCCCGGGTCACTTACTGCGCCGTGTGATGAGAGGATCGCGATATGCGTGCGCATTTCCTGCATCCAATGCGGCGCGATCCGCCAGGCCCACACTACAAACGGCAAACACATGCAGGCCATTACAGCGAGACTCTGCAAAGCACGCTTCCGGAAGGTCCCGCCACACGCAACCAGTCCCAGCCAGAGGAACGCGGAATCGTGTGGCTTGATCGCAAGGCTGAAGGCGAGACACAGAACTCCCGCCCACGCCCATCGCTCACGAAGAATGCACCACGCACCGATGATGCCTAGACTCAGCGCAATGGTCGCAGCATTGCCGGTCGAAATCAAAGACCCGCTATTTGCGAGATAACAGCAGAGGAGCCCGCCGGTTAGAACTGGGGCAAATTCCTTGCCAACGTCCCACACCATTGCCGCTGCAATGAGAAATCCAAGCGCCGCCAGCCCGGTCCAAAGCCAATACGCGGCGTACATTGGAAGGATCTGGAGAGGTACTGTCGCCACAAAAATGGTCGGCAGATAGATGTAGAGGGCCTCGGACTTTAGATTCTCGATGCCTTCAAGCGGAGGGGTCCCGCCGTTTTTCGCATAAACCAACAGCAAATCGGACTGGTTATAGGGATCCCGATGTTCCAGCAGACAGCGCGCGCTGCTGTACGCGATCCTGAAGTCAAGCCCCTGGTCTTTTCGTGAAATCAGCATCAGGAAGCCAAGCGCTACAAACGTAAGTGCCCCCAGGCAGAACAGGAGAAACCCGTCGGACTGCGCTTTGTTCCGCTTCATCGCGCCTTTTAGAGTACCAAAGGCAAAAAGAACTCCCGGGAGCAGGTTGCTTCCCGGGAGTTCTTTGGTACTGAGTTAATCGTCAGTACCTCATCGTTACGGCCCCATGCTCGCCGGCTGGCAGGCCGAAACCGAAGCCGGAGCGGGCGGTGAGGGCGGGGTAGACCACGGAACTGCGTTGAAATCGAAGAACTCCAGCAGATTCGGTTGTGCGGCATCGCGGTTCGTCAGATGAGCCGAAGAGTTGATGAACCGGCTCTCCACGAATTTGATCACCGCTGTGTGGTCCATTGGCGTGTGAGAAACGTAGTGCTTCCGGGTGAATGGCGAAATGATGATGTTCGGAACGCGGAACCCAAGCTGGGCTGCAAATCCCTGCACCGCAGCCGCATCACCCGAATGCGCTCCCGGAGAAGACGGCCGCAGGTCACAATGCTGGGTATACACGCCCGGCGTAGGTGGCAGGCAGGGATTAAAGCTATCCGGGTTCACAGCGATCGACGAGATATCCGGAATCGAACCCAGCGAAGCGTCCGTGTTCTTGTTCGAGTGACCCGGCACTGGAGGAACGTGGTCGTACGGTCCACCGCCCTCGTCATACGAGAAGAAGAAGACCGAGTTCTGCCATGAAGAGCTGGCCATGAACTTGTTGATGATGTTCGCCATCGACGCCTGGCCGCTCAGAATGGACTGATTTGATCCCGGATGTTCATCGCTGTTGCTCGATTCGATGAACGCAAATGCCGGAAGCGTGTTGTTCTTCAAGTCTGTGAAGTACTGTGACACCGGCGCAATGTGGTTCGGGTTGATACAGAACGAATTCGTCGAGTCTCCTACGACGCTCGACGGCTGAGTGCCGCCCGTGCACGAGTTCGTGCTCGTCTTGTGATAGAGGAACTGATTGGCGTACCCGAAGTACGAGAAGATCGTCGCCGGATAATTCGAGAACGTCTTCGAGTAGTAGATCTTCCACGATACCCCCGCATTACTCAGTTCCTGGAAGATCGTCTGCGAGGTCTGCTGATTCACATGGTCGTCGTTGCCTGGATCAAAGGCAAGACCCTGTGTGGTGCCACCAGAGAAGGTTGCTATGCGGTTCGGCACACTCTTGCTCGACATAGGCGAGAACCACCGATCAGACACCGCGAACTGCGATGCCATGTAGTAGTAGTAATTCAGCCAGTTCTGGTCGTAGTACCCCATCGCCCGCTGGCCCGTTGTGTCCGTGTAGTCCCCGCTGCACGATCCTGAAGCAGCGCAGCTCTTCGCGAAACCCTCCGCCGTGTGTACAAAGCCGTCCATGTTGATCGGCCGCGTCGTCGAGAAGTTATAGCGGTTCACACTTCCATAACTCGCCAGCCAGTCCGAGCTGTCATCGTCGATACAAGTCGTACGGAACTTGTACAGATAGTATGTGTCTCCCTCGTCGTCCTTGTTGTAGATCGTATTCAGCTTGTCGTCGATTCCATCTACGTCATACGTCTTCCCGTCGTCGCCCACGTCCCAGCCGTTCGCGTGACGGTAGGGATTCAACATACCGAAGTAGCTGTCGAACGAACGATTCTCCTGCAGCATGAAGATGACGTGCTGCACCTTGCTCACGTCGCCGCCACCTGAGGCCGCAACGGTCACGGTTGTCTGCGCCGATGCTGTGGTTCCAGAGGCGTTGCTTGCTTCTGCCGTGTAGGTCGTCGTCATCGTCGGAGTAACCGTAACCTGCCCACCGGTCGCCGAAAGCGGATAGGAACTGCCGTCTGATCCTGTAACCACAACGCTTGTGGCGTTGGTTGCAGTCACAGTCAGCACGTCGGAGCTTCCCTGACTTATTGAGCTGTTCTGCGCTGAAATCGTTACTGTGGGGTTCTGCGCTGTTGATCCAACCGTGATCGTGACCTGTGCCGACGTGCTGCCGCTCGAGTTCGTCGCAGTCGCCGTGTAGGTCGTCGTCGATGTGGGCGAAACCGTGAGCGTTCCCCCGTTGTACGGCAGGCTGTAGGAAGTCCCATTCGAGCCCGTAACCTTCACCGAGGCAGTCTTTGTATCGGTGACCGTCAAGGTAACAGACTGTCCGGAGTTAATCGTGGTGGAGCTCGCCGTGATCGAAACTGTAGGCAGATTGCTTGTGGAGACCGTGATTGTCGTGCTTGACGACGCGCTGGTCCCGGAAGAACCTGTAGCCTTCGCAGTGTAGGTAGTCGTAGCAGAAGGCGCCACGGTGATGGTGCCACCCGAGGTCGACAGGGTATATGACGAACCATCGGAGCCTGAAACGCTAACCGCTGTTGCATTCGACGCAGTCACGGTGAGTGTGTCCGAAGTCCCGGGAGTGATCGAACTCTTCGCCGCAGTGATTGAAATTGTCGGTGCAGGCGTGCCCGAACTTACTGTGATCGTTGTCTGAGCGCTCGCGCTTCCGCTTGAGTTTGTTGCGACTGCGGTGTAAGTCGTCGTGGAAGTCGGCGCTACTGTCAGCGTTCCGCCGTTATACGGCAAATTATAGGAAGTGCCGTTAGATCCAGTTACGTGGATTGAAGCTGCGCTGGTTTCTGTCACAGTCAGAGTGACAGTTTGCCCTGATGTGATACTGTTCAAACTCGCTTTGATGGAAACGGTTGGGACTGCTGCTGAGGCGATGGTGGCGAAAAACGAAATTGCAACCAAGGTTAAAAGGCGTTTCAGGGAAGGAACTGATTTCACGTGGGGCCTGCCTTGAAGGGCTCGTGCATGTACCAGATTGCGCTCTGGGGGGCGAGGTGGTTCCCGGCTGGATTTCATCCGCCCTCGCGCCGGGTACAAAATGGACGGATACAAAAACGTTTGATGCTAACTCTATCTTGAAAGTAAGCAAGCCGAAAGCTCGCACAGTGGTAACCACCTTCACCAATTAATTTCTCAGCGAGCAAGTGCTGTAGTACCTAGCAGAATGCTCCAACAAATCTTCTTTAACTTGTCGCGGCTGGTTACCAATGAGTAATCGCTGCTTTAACACAAATTGAAATTACGAATGAAGGAATGACCGGCCAATGACAATTGATTGACATTCAGAGTGTCTCCCCGCGTCTATCTTTGCTTCTGCTAAGGCAGATGCCAAAGCATCACGCGAATCGGACAAAACTGATTCGCCATGAGGAGTGTCTATGGTCAACATCCTTGGAGGTCGCGGCGCTGCACTTTCGCTTACCGCGTTCGCCGGAGTGCTCGGGGTTGCAATTGCACTCCCGGCCCAGCAGCTTCAACACTATAAGCAGGCAAACCTTGTCTCCGACACCACCAACGACACGAACCTCGTCAATGGATGGGGTATGTCGCGCGGAACAACCACACCATGGTGGATCTCCGATAACGGCACCGGAAAAACCACTCTTTACACCGGAACTGGGACGATCGCACCTCTGGTTGTGACAATTCCCTCGGGCGATCCACAGAAGAACCCAACGGGAACTCCTACCGGCCAGGTCTTCAACGGGACCACAGACTTCGAACTCGCACCCCAAAAGCCTGCGCTCTTCATATTCGCCACTGAAGACGGAACGATCTCCGCCTGGAACGGCGGCGTGGGCACGACTGCCGTCATTAAGGTGAACACCAAGGGCGCATCTGTCTTCAAAGGTTTGGCAATGGCGACCATCAGCGATTCCAAGGGGGGCGCTATCGCGAACTTCCTCTATGCAGCTGATTTCCGCAAAAATCGCATCCGCGTCTACGACAAGTTCTTCAATCCCGTCTCCCTCGGAGAAGAGGCTTTTCGCGACGATCACGTTCGCGCCGGTTTTGCCCCGTTCAATATCCAGAACATCGGCGGTAATCTCTATGTCGCCTACGCCAAGCAAGACGATCAAAAGCATGACGAGGTTGCCGGCATGGGACTTGGCTACGTCGACGTCTACACGCCGTGGGGACACCTGATTCACCGCCTCGAGCATGGCTGGTTCCTCAACGCTCCCTGGGGCATGACGCAGGCTCCCTCCGACTTCGGCGCGTACAGCCACGACATCCTCGTCGGCCAGTTCGGCTCCGGCAAGATTGCTGTCTTCGATCCCGTCACAGGCAAGTTCAAGGGTCATCTGAACGACGCCAGCAATAACCCAATCGCGATCGATGGACTGTGGGGAATCGGCTTCGGCAGCGGCGGCACCTCCGGACCAGCTAACAGCCTTTTCTTCGCAGCCGGACCGCAGGACGAATCCCGCGGCCTCTTTGGTGTAATCACACCCGTGGAGAACGTCCTGGGCGGAGATCAGTAGAAACGAAGCGACAGATTTGAATCTGACACGCAATGGCCGCTCACTCCGAGCGGCCATTGCGATTTTCATACAAGCAGGTCTCCAGCGAGCCTTCCAGAGCCCGGAAACTTTCGTCGCGAATGGACCGTTGACGATCCAGCAATTCAACCATTAGCGTTGATTCCGGCGCACGGGGCGCATCCGGTCCGCGGAAAGGGCAAAGCCCACCTACAGCAGCTGGACAAGTAAAATCTGGCAAATCTTCTTTCTGCCTGCCTTGCGGACACAGGCGCTACACGGAAAGGAGATCTCATGTCACAGCCGCTTCCTCCTCGCGCCAACCTCGAACAGCTCAGAAAGCAGGCCAAGTCTCTGTTGAAAGGCAAGCGTGCCTTTCAATCAGAATCTCTCGCGCGCATTCGCGAGAGTTCTTCCCATCTCAGGAATCTTTCTGACGAGCAGCTTGCCGCCGAACCCTTTACCCTCACCGACGCGCAATTCGTGATCGCAAAAGAGTACGGATTCGCCTCCTGGTCCAGACTCCAATCTCATGTCAAGATGCTCGAGGCCGCTGGAACGACGGCAGAGTTCGTCGGCTCATTGCGCGATGCCGCAGGAAAAAATGACCTGCCGCGGTTGAACGCTCTGATCGACGCACATGCAGAGTTGATCAACGAACGCGGGGGCGAAGGCGTAAGGACGGCCCTGCACCAAGCAGTTCTCGGCAATAGCGAAGGTGCCGTCAAACTCCTGCTCGAGCGCGGTGCCAATCCCAATATCCGATGCGAAGGCGATAATGCCTATCCTCTTCACTTCGCGGTCGAAAAGAATCGGGTCCCGATAATCCGTCTCCTCGTTGAGCACGGCGCGGACACGATCGGCGAGGGCGACTATCACGAACTTGGCGTGATCGGATGGGCCTCGGCGTGGCCCGACATTCCTGCCGATCCCGAAACAGTTGCATACCTACTGGCGCACGGCTCCCGCCACAACATCTTTTCCGCCGTGGCAATGGGCGATGTCAAGGCAGTTCGCGATCTCATCGCGCGCCGGCCCGCCGACCGCGAACAGCGAATGAATGGAACCAAAATGAGGTCGATGCCTTTGCATCTGGCTGTGATCAAGCGACAGCCGGCCGTGGTTCAGACGCTGCTCAAACTGGGAGCCAACATCGAGTGCCTCGACGAAGCTGGATTTACACCGCTCGACCTCGCCGCGATGCTCGGTGCAACTGAGCTGTGTTCCCTTCTCATGACAGCCGGAGCCGCGCTCCGCCTGCCCGCTGCTGCTGCTCTGGGGCGGGATGCTGATGTAGCCAGACTACTGCGGCACGATCCAGATGCTCTCCGTCCAGGATGCCGCTGGGGTAACCTCATCGTTCGGGCCAGTGAGCACGGGTCTGGAGAGATGGTCGAAACACTCCTTCGCAACGGCGCAAGCGTGAACATCCGCGACAACCCCCAGACATCGATCGATTCGACACCCGGCTATACACCACTCCATGCCGCAGCGTGGAATGGCAATCTGAGCGTGATTCCGGTGCTGTTGCGTCATGGCGCCGACGTCCGCGCCCGCGATGAAAAGTACCGCGGCACTCCAGCCGGATGGGCCGACTACGCCGGCCGCCGGGAAGCCCGCGATCTCATCCTTCAAGGCCCCATCGATATCATCGAAGCCATCCAATACGATCTGGTTCACCGCATCGACGCCATCCTCGACCAGGATCCCGAATCATTGAATCGCCCATTTCGCAGCTTAGGTTTGTTTCCCTGGGACGCTGAATCCTGGCACACGCCGATCGCTTACGCTGTTACGCGCGGCCGCGAAGAAATCGTCCGCAAACTCATTCACCGCGGCGCTGACGCAACGCTGCTTTCTCCAAATGGAGAGACGCTCATCCGCATCGCGCAAAAAGCGGGGCACCAGCACCTCGCGGAGATGCTCCAAGCATCGGCAACCAGCTAGCCAGAAATGAAAAGGCCGGATCGAAAGATCCAGCCTTTTCAAATTGGGTTCGTCCCCGAACTACCGTCCCGCAGCCACCGACGGACGTGTATCGAGCGCGCCGCTCTTGTAGCCTTCCGCCATCTTCTCGATCGGAAGCGGCTTGTAGTCCTTTCCATGTCCCGCCTGCCCAAACTGCTGCATGCGCAGAGCAACGACCTTTTTCATCGCCTCACGTGCAGGCTTCAGATAATCGCGCGGGTCAAACTTTTCTGGTGTTTCGGCAAACACCTTGCGGATTGCGCCGGTGATGGCCAAGCGATTGTCCGTGTCGACATTGATCTTGCGAACGCCGTTGCGGATTCCCAACTGAATCTCTTCAACCGGAACGCCCCAAGTCTCCTTCAGCTTTCCGCCGTACTGGTTCACGATGTCCTGCAGATCTTTCGGAACCGACGAGCTGCCGTGCATCACCAGGTGCGTGTGCGGCAGGCGCTTGTGGATCGCGATCAACACATCCATCTTCAGGACGGACCCATCAGGCTTCTTCGTGAATTTGTAGGCGCCATGACTGGTTCCAATCGCAATCGCCAAGGCATCAACGCCGGTGCGCTCTGCAAACTCGACCGCCTGATCGGGGTCGGTGATGTGCTCGAGGCCCGAACCACCCGCGCCATGTCCATCCTCAACACCACCCAGCACGCCAATCTCGCCTTCCACCGTTACGCCACGCTCGTGTGCATAGTCCACTACGCGCCGCGTCACTTCCACGTTCTCTTCAAAGGTCGACGGAGTCTTGCCGTCTTCCTTCAGCGATCCGTCCATCATCACGGATGTATAGCCGAGGCCAATGGCGCTTTTACAAGTCTCAAAGCTGTTTCCGTGATCCTGGTGCATGGCGATCGGAATGTCAGGATTCAGCTCCGCTGCCGCTTGGATCAGCCGGAACAGGTAGAGGTCTTCGGCAAACTGACGCGCGCCGCGGCTGGCCTGCACGATCACCGGCGAGTTCGTCTCTTTCGCCGCCATCATGATGGCCTGGATCTGTTCCATGTCGTTTACGTTGAATGCGCCGACGCCGTACCCGCCCTTGGCGGCCTCGTCGAGAAGCTGCCGCATGGACACTAGAGGCATAGCAAATTCTCCTTCATATGAACTTTCAAGGATTCGGCCGCCGGGCACATGGCGCTCAAACGGCAGGAACTGCAATCGTCCCTATGGTAGCAGAGCCGCGCAATCGAAAAGTGTGCCGAAGCGCACACGGCGGCCGGCACCTTCAGCCGCGGCAGAGACCGCAATTCGCACGTAGCAAAAGACCTGAGAGTCCCAAATGCTCCAAATTCTATCGAAGGACAGAATTTCCCTGAGCTATCCGATCACATCGACGATTCGACCATCCGGTTCATGTACTTTGACCCGAATGTTCGGTTTCTCGTCTTTCATTTCTTTGATGATCCGGTTGATCGTATCCATATGGTCCCGGAGTTTCTCCGGGTTCCCAGTCTCCCAGTATTCGCCTTCATCACGAATACCGAGTCTGCCAATCAAGGGGCGAATCTGCCTCAGAAATCTCACAATTGCTACATGAACTTCCGGTCCAGCAAACTGAGTCTTAACCCAGTTTCTTACTTTCCTATCTTTTCCGAATTCAAACCTCAAGGGCTCACAGTCTTCATGCGGATATGCGGTAAAGCCGACCGGATAAGCTTCGGGGCCGTTCTGGATTCGTTCAAAGCGCCAATGCCAATCCGTTGCGAGCTGCTCCGCAAATGCAGTGAGTGCATGAAGCTTATCTGGACTTCGCAGTTGACCAGAATAGTGAATCGTTACGCCCAATCTCACTCCCCCGTGGACAATCGAAATTAAACCATCGCAGCCGTTATCCTGACCATGTTAGCCAGGAGCCATCCAACTTGAAGAACCTCGCTCGCTGTCTCGCTGCGCTCGCCCTGATCGCCGCCGCCCTTCCCTCCTCAGCACAGCAAACCTGGACTGTAAAACCCGAATGGGTCTCTGCGCACGAGTACTTCCTTGCGAGCGACGCGCTTGCCGGACGTGGCTCCGCCACCCGCGACGAAGAACTCGCGACCACTTATGTCGCCAGCGAGTTCCAAAAGTACGGTCTCAAGCCCGCTCCCGGCATGAACAGCTACTTGCAAACCGCCGGCATCGTCGCCCCCAAGCTCGACGGCCAGGCGACTCTGCGAATCGGCAACTCCACTCTCCACGAGAGCTCTGACTTTTTCCTCTTCACTTCCCCCGGCACCTCAGCTTCCGGCAAGCTCCTCCGCGTGGCCGCCGCCGAAACACCTCGCGCTCAAATCCCCACTGGCTCCGCCGTCCTCGTCACCGGAGCAGCCGATCTAAAGAGCCTCATGCCGGCCGTCTCCGCCCTTCGCCGCTCTGGCGCAGACATCATCCTCGTCCCCGAAACCCCAGCTCTCAGCGCACTCCCACAGATGATCGGCGGAGAAACCCGCGTCAGCATTCATCTCGCTGACGATCCGCCCCGCAAAACACCCGCTGTGATTCTCCTCCACACCAACGCCGCCTCAAAGCTCCCTACCACCGACGGCGCGCAGATCGCCATCACCGTCCACGAGATCCCGCAAAACAAACCCCGTGAGACCTTCAACGCCATCGGCTATCTCCCCGGCACTGACCCCTCGGCCGGCACGCTCCTTCTCAGTGCGCACCTCGATCATCTCGGCATCGGCCGGCCCGTCAATGGAGACGCCATTTACAACGGAGCCAACGACGATGCCGCCGGAACCACCGCTGTCCTCGAACTTGCGCACGCACTCGGCGCCGGTCCGCGCCTTCGCCGAAGCGTGCTCTTCGTCTGCTATGGGTCAGAGGAACTTGGCGAACTCGGCTCGACATTTTTCGGCAAGCACCCGCCGGTGCCGCTCCACGATCTGGTCGCAAACCTTGAATTCGAAATGATCGGCAGTCAGGATCCCAAAATGCCCCCAGGGGTGCTTCTGCTCACCGGCTGGGACCGTTCCAACCTCGGCCCCAAGCTCAAGGAGCACGGCGCACTCCTTGGTCCCGACCCCTACCCGGAGCAGCACTTCTTCGAGCGCTCAGATAATTACGCGCTCGCACTGCAGGGTGTTGTGGCTCACACGGCAGGGGGCTGGGGCACTCCGCCCACTTATCACCAACCGGACGACGACATGGCCCATCTCGACATCGCCTTCATGACTCGCGCCATTCAGTCGCTCATCGAACCGGTCCGATGGCTGGCCGACAGCGACTTCCACCCGCAATGGAATCCGGGAGGTGCCCCCAAGTCCGGTCATTGAAAATCATGGCAGGCGACCTGTCCACCTCCGGAGCGGACAGCTGATTGCGCTTAGATCTACAGAACAGAGCGCTGGATCTCGAAGATTCTCCTGATCCCTTCTTGCGCCAGATCGATCATGCCATCAAGCTCTCTCCGAGAGTAGCTTCCTTTTTCCGCCGTCGCCTGGGTCTCAACCAGTCCACCATCAGCTGTCATCACAACATTCATATCGACCTCGGCCTGAGAGTCTTCCTCATAGCAGAGATCTAACAGAGGCGTGCCGCCCACGATTCCTACAGAAGTCGCCGCGACAAGCTGCTTCATCGGTGACTGCTTCAACGTCCCAGCCTTCACCAAGGCGTTCAGAGCAATCGCCAGAGCTACCGCAGCACCCGTGATCGCCGCCGTGCGCGTTCCTCCATCCGCCTGGATAACGTCGCAGTCCAGAATGACGGTCCTCTCCCCCAACGCATGCATATCAATCACTGAGCGTAAGCTTCGCCCGATCAAGCGCTGAATCTCATGCGTCCGGCCGCCGATCTTGCCCCTCTCGCTCTCCCGCGGAGTCCGAGTTACGGTGGAGCGCGGCAGCATCGAATACTCCGCCGTCACCCAGCCCCTGCCGGAGTTGCGAAGCCAGCCCGGAACCCCCTGCTCGATCGTTGCATTCGTAAGAACACGTGTATTCCCGAGCGAAATGAGCACAGAGCCCTCCGCCGTCTGCACAAAATCGCGAGTAAGAGAAAGCGGGCGAAGCTGATCGGGTTTGCGATTACCCTGTCTGAAAAACACTGAGTTCCCCAAGCTGTTCATAGCGCGATTGTACGGGAGCGATGCGACTCGTCTGAGGTCGTGCACATGGCGTCCCGCTTTGGGAAAGACCACTTTGGGAAAAGCAGATCTGAAGCAGCCACAAAGCTCGTCGATACATGGAGATTCAAGCACTCAGTGATTGCCTTTGTGCCGATTCGGGAATCCCAGGAAGGACCGGAGAACCTCATCTCATGGGCGCGAATGACGACAACCGCAATCTTGTGTTGCATTTAGAAACACTGCCTCAATTTGGCACGCTGCGTGTATTAGCAAAGAGCGAATCTGCATTGCACACCAGATCGATTGGAAGGATCACATCACGCATCAGCTCGAACAGCTGCCGGAACTAGGCCAGGATGTTAAATCTCGCCCGGGAAATACAATCGCCACTCTCGCCACGCTGGGGAATCGCGGCGAAACGGTCGCGGAGCTCGCACACGACGCACGCAATATGGTGACAGCTTTGGACCTTTACTGTGATCTCCTCGAGCAGCCCGGAGTCCTTGCAGCACCCTTGTTCACTACGGCGGCGAGTTGCGTCTGGTTGCTGACGCGAGTCGGCGCTTGGTCGATAAGCTCAGCGGAAATCACTTTCCAGAGACGCAAACGGAGAGCGCTCTGGCGGGTGATTCAGCGAGCCTGCAGAATGATCTCCGATCAATAAAATCGCTCCGCTCAAAGACGTGGAGAAGCATCCCCGCCGAGCCCATCCGAAACCTGGCTGAGGAACTTCTTGCGAACCGGAACCTTTTAGCTTCTCTGGTTGGACCCGCCGTCTGCGTCACTGTGGACGTGCAGGGCGGCGCGCTGCCGATCCGCATGACCTCCGAGGACCTGGCTCGGGTATTAGTGAACCTCGCCTGAAACGCCGCTGAGGCCATGTCTGGAGTGGGCAGGATCCACGTCTCGCTCCATGAAATCAGCGGAGAACCGAACAACAGTCCCTGGGTAACGATCAATGTTGAGGACAACGGACCCGGTCTCGCTGACGAAGTGGTGGAAAAAATTTCGGCACCGCTCACTACGGCAATGAAGGACGCTCCGGCGATCGGCGGCTGGCCGATGAATCATCGAGGCTTGGGTCTGTCGATCACACGTTCCATCGTCGCGGCGGCGGGCGGTGCACTTCACGCGGCAAATCGTGACCCGGTGGGAGCGTGCTTTCAGATCGAGTTACCGGTCCAGATCTAATCCTCAGTCTGCCAGACCGTGAGTTTCACGCAACATCTAAACAGTCGTGATCTGGCCCACATAGCCAGAGTGGATGAGGCGCTACCATGCTTTCAACATTCAATCGCTCGCAATCGATGGAAATTCAACGTCAGCTCTCGTCCGACCTCTCCAGCCTGCACGTCCTGGTGGTCGATGAGGACGAGGCCGCAGGTTCTGCGTGCGTTGAGATTGCCGCGACGCTTGGATACAAAGCGGAAAAAGTCCCTGCCCTCGGCAGCCCGAGATCTGTTTTGGCTCGCATTCCTACAGATATCCTTCTCATGGATCTCTCCAACCGGGAAGATGCAAGCCTCGAAGCGGTTGCCGAAGTTCATGCCCTGTTTCCTCGGGTCTCCATCATTGCGATGGCGCCTGTGAACTCAGCGACCATGGCTCTCGCCGCCATGTATTGCGGGGCAATCGACTACCTCAACAAGCCGTTCACCACAGAGGAACTTGCCTCTGCGCTCGAGCGCGCCGGTGCTGAGCGGCGCGTCGACACTGAATCCCGCAGGCTACGTGAACGCCTGCGGTTGCAGGATGGCTTAGGACAGATGATCGGGCGCTCTCCGCAAATGGAGAAGCTCTATCGCATCCTTGCCAAAGTGGCGCAATCCACTCACCCGGTCCTGATCCTGGGCGAAAGCGGCACGGGCAAAGAGATGGTCGCCCGAACAATCCATAGCTTCGGTCCGAATGCCGAGAAGCCCTTTCTGCCTGTCGACTGCGGCTCGCTTGTGCCGACGCTGGTAGAAAGTGAGCTCTTTGGCTACGTCAAAGGCGCATTCACAGGGGCAACTCACTCCAAAGACGGTTTGCTGGTTTCTGCCGGAGCCGGCACGGTCTTTCTCGATGAAATTGGTGAGCTCTCACTCGATTTGCAGGCCAAGCTACTTCGTGCCTTGCAGGAGAAAGAAGTGCGGCCAGTCGGGTCGACGCAGCGCATTCCGATCAAGGCTCGCATTGTCACAGCCACTAATCGGGATCTCTCTGCGATGGTTGATCGCGGAGCATTCCGAAAAGATCTCTACTACCGTCTGAATGTGGTCAACCTGCGCCTCCCGGCGTTGCGCGACCGCAGGGAAGACATCCCGCTCCTGGTAGCTCATTTCCTGAACAAGATACATCGCGGTCACCCAGGCCGGTTCAGCATCCACGACAATGTTCTTCGCACCATGATGCAGTACGACTGGCCGGGGAACGTACGCGAACTGGAGAACGCGGTCGAACACGGAGTCACGATGGCCTCCGGAGGTGAGGTTCAGATTGGGAATCTTCCCACTGAACTTCAGAACCTAGCCCTTGCACGCCTCCATGAAGCGAAATCAGTGGCCCGCAGAGATGAAATCGATCCGACGAAGAAGGTCGTTCCCCTGGCAGTGCAGGAGCGGAACGCGATCTTCGATGCGCTGCGCGTAACCAGCGGCGACAAACTGAGAGCTGCTGAATTGCTCGGTATCGGAAAGACCACGCTCTACCGGAAGCTGAAGGAATACGAAACAGCCGACGCACGCCGCACAAACTGACATAAATAACACACAGCAGAGGGGTCGCCATGAGCATCTTGATCGTGAGTGGAATCGAAGGTGTGCGCAACTGCGCGGACGTGGTTGCCAAGCAGCTAGGAATGAAAGTGGAAGTTGCGAGCGGAGGACGCGCAGCTGTAGATGCTTTGCGGCATAGAGAATTCGCGGTTGTAGTCGTCGATGAGACCCTCGTCGAATGCGATCCCCGGGCAGCGGACGTCATCTGGGAACGATCCGGGCTGGCAATTCCGATGCAAATCAATTTCGCGCTCGCCGGAGCTGCGCGCATCATCCGCGAGGTTCGCGCCGCCCTTCATCGGCGCCAGAGAGAACAGGCAGCGGCTCGCAGCGCGGCCCGGGAGGCCATAGAGTCCGAACTGAAGAATACCGTCACCGGGCTTCTGCTCCAATCGCAGCTTGCGCTTGGGGAAGACGGCCTTCCGAACCAGATCGCGCAGAAGCTGAAGATCGTCGAGGAACTCGCAAGCAAGTTGCGAACCCAGTTATCAGTGACTTAGGCGTATGTTTATTGAACGCACTCCGCTACCAACGCACTCTGCGACGCGCAGGTAGTCTCCTGTGCTTCCGTTCTGGCCTGCAGCTGAGCCTCAATGCCGTAATCTGGATCAGCATGAAGGATACTGCTGTTCTGCTGATTCATTGCCCGGACCGTAAGGGACTAGTGGCCCGCGTCTCGGGTCTCCTTTACGAACATGGCGCAAACATCCTCCACGCCGATCAACATCAGGATCACGACCTGGGCATGTTCTTTATGCGCGTAGAGTGGGCGCTGAATCCGGGAGCAGGCGCAGACACCGGTGCCACATCTGGATTTGACCTAGTAAAGTTCAGTCGGGCGTTCGCACCAATCGCGGCGGAACTGCAGATGCACTGGCAGGTAGGGGTCATGAACCTCCCCTCTCGGGTTGCACTGTTTTGCTCGCAATACCTCCACTGCATGGCCGATCTCCTGCACCGGTGGCAATCGCGCGAATTGAACTGTGACATCCGGATCATCATTTCGAATCATCGCGACGTCGAGAAACTAGCCAACTACTACGGTATCCCCTTCGAGCATGTTGCCGTGAGTGCTGCGACGCGGGTCGATGCTGAAACTTTACAGTTACGACTGCTGGAGAAACACAAGATCGAGCTGGTCGTTCTGGCTCGGTATATGCAGATCCTTTCGCCGGCATTTGTTGCGAAGTTCCCAGCCGCCATCATCAACGTGCACCACTCGTTTCTGCCGGCCTTTACAGGCGCAAAGCCATACCACGCCGCCCACGCGCGCGGGGTGAAACTCATTGGTGCGACCAGCCATTACGTTACCGAAATACTCGATGACGGGCCGATTATCGAGCAGGATGTTGCTCGCATCTCCCATCGCGATCAGGTCGAGGATCTTGTAGCATCCGGTCGCGACCTCGAACGGCTGGTGCTTGCACGCGCCGTCCGGTGGCACCTGGATCGCCGCATCCTTTGCTACGGAAACAAAACCGTCGTGTTCGACTAACCGGCTTTGCTCTACACCCGAGCTAGATGGTTTTAGCCGATACTCAATGTTCAACCAGCGCGTCGGCGATCCCCAGGTGTCGATCGAATGCTGCGATTCCGAGATCCAGCTCTTCCTTCGTTATAATCAGCGGCGGCGCAATGACGAAGTGGCTGATCCACGACTGCTGAGCCACGCCGTCGGCCATCATCTTCGCAGCAATCTGATCCACAATCATTGGCTTGCCTTCCACCTTGTCCCGCATCGTATTGAACGGCTCCTTGGTTACTCGGTTCTTTACGAGTTCCACGGCAAAGAAGAGACCTAGTCCACGCACGTCCCCTACGCAGGGATGTTTCTCTCGGAGATCTTCCAACCTCTCTCGCAGGTAAGGTTCGAGCTCGGCGGCGCGCTCGACCAGCTTCAGCCGCTGCATCTCTTCGATCGTCGTTGCAGCGGGTCCCAGCGTGATCGGATGCGCCTCATATGTGTGCCCGTGCGAGAAGTATCGGTCCTCAAAGTAGTCCGCAAGCTTTTTCGTGGTCGCGCACAGCCCCAGAGGAACATAGGCTGACGTAATGCCCTTAGCCGTGACCAGAATATCCGGCTTAACGTCCCAGTGATCGACAGCAAACCATTTGCCCGTTCTTCCCCAGCCCGTCATCACCTCGTCGGCAATCATCAGCACTCCATGGCGATCGCAGATCTCGCGGAGCCGCGGGAAGTACTCGGGCGGCGGAATAAGCACCCCATTGGTTCCCACAATCGGCTCCACAATCACCGCTGCTACTTCGCTCTCGTTCTCGATCATGTGCTCAACGTAGTCGACACACGCGACATTGCATTCAGGGTAGGTATGCCTGATCGGGCACTTGTAGCAGTTCGTTTCCGGAGCGAAGACCACATGCTGCCCCTTGCCGGCCGGCTCCATCGCCCAGCGCCGGGGATCGCCTGTAGCGGCGATCGATCCCATCGTCGATCCGTGATACGAACGATACCGGGAGATGATCTTGCTTTTCCCGGTCACCATTCGAGCGATTTTGAAGGCTGCCTCATTGGCTTCGGTACCGCTTGTAGCGAAAAAGAACTTCTCCAGCCCCGCCGGGAGCACCTCGAGAAGCTTGGCGCTGAGCCGGGCCCTAGCCTCGGTCGCGTACACCGGGCCCACGAATGCAAGATCACGTGCTTGCTGCGCGATCGATTCGACCACAGCCCGATTCTTATGACCGAGATTCACGCACATCAGCTGCGAGCTGAAATCGAGATAGCGCTTTCCAGCTGCATCGGTAATCCAGCAGCCCTCCGCATCTTTGATGTAGAGAGGCTTCCACGTTTTCTGTACTCGCCACGTTCCGTAATTGGTCTGGCGCGTGAATTCGCTGATCTCTTCTGCGCTGCGCGGGGGACGACTCGGGCCATCGGCCATGCTGCACCTCTCGGGACTTGGCCTAATGCTACGCGATTAGGCGGGGTCCTCGAAAAGCTCGGCTCGCTCGCTAAGTGCTACAGAAATCAGCGCAACCTAGATTCCTGCGTACCATGCATATCCGGCCTCCGGCGACGCTGATCCAAGCCCTTTTCCGAACCCCTTCATCGAATCCGTCACAGTGAGGCGCGTCAGATACTTGACGCTCTTATATCCAAGTTGCCTCGTCAGGCGCATGCGCAGCGGGCCGCCAAAACCGACTGGCAGATCGCCGTCATTCATGCCCCACGTCAGCAACGTCTGCGGATGCAGCGCATCGGCCATGTCCATGCTCTCCCACCAGTCGCTCTGGTGAGAGAAATAAACCACGTACCGCGCCTGCGGCGATGCTCCTGCCTCGCGCAGAACATCGCTCAAGGGCGTTCCTATCCACTCGGCGATGTACGACCACCCCTCTTCGCATGAGACCTCTGTAATGTGATTCCGCATGCTCATGCTGCGCAAATCTGCCATCGAGAGCGACAGCGGGTGAGCTACCAAACCATCGACCTTTAGTCTCCAGTTCGAAAAGCCGCCCGCCTGCAACTGATGGAAAGCAGCATCCAGAGGTCCTACCTCATTCGCAAATGGCATCTTCGACATCATGCTGCGCGGAAACTCCCTGGCGAGCGAATGCCGCGTAAGCAGCCGCTGTACAGCGTAGGTAAGCGTCTCGCCGGCACCGAAATCGCAGCCGGAGTCGGGTGGAATCAGACCATATCGGCGTGCGATCTGATCGGCAGCCGCAAGCCCCGACAATCCTGCAGCCGCTGCCAGTCCGGTTGTGATCAATTTGCGGCGTGAGATAGGCTTCATTGTTGCTCCTTCAAACGAACTCCGCCGGTGATCATTGCGCGCATGCGCCTCCAGAATCCCGACACAGCCACCATGATGACGTGAACAATCAGGAAAAGTACGAGCGCTCCCGAGATAAAGAAGTGAAGCGTTCGGGCTGACTGCCTGCCGCCCAGCGCATCGACTGCGAATGGAAAAGCGGAATCAAATGCGGTAGACATCGCGAGGCCGGTCCAGATAATCATCGGGAAAAGTATGAAGATCACCGAAAGATACGTCGTTCGCTGCAGAACGTTATAAGAGTCAAGCTCATCTTGATTGCGCGGACCCCGGCGCATATAGGCCCCAAAACGTGCAAGATGCGCGCCAAGATTGCGCGAACCGCGCTCAGGGAGCAGGTTCCTCCGGAAATGCCCTGTCCAGAACCCCGCGATCAGGTAGATCGCCCCGACAATCACGAGCGCCCACGCAGACTCGAAGTGCAACGCACGGCTCCATCCGTTCTGGTCAGGCATGACATATCCGTATCCGGTCGGAACGGTATTCCGTGAAGCCGGGATATGCAGCGAGAACAAGGGCGCCATATTCACGTTACCCGTCTCGCCCCAGTAGAAGCGCGGATGAGAAATCACGATCTCAATTCCCGTCACGAGAAGCAGCAGGAAACACACCAGTGTCAGCCAGTGCGTAAACCGCACAAACCCGGCATGCCGTGGTGCTTTCGCAGCCGGCGAAGCAATCGATGCTTGAAGCTTTGTGGGTGCAACTGTGCCAGCCATGGGAAGCCGCTCCTAAAGGCAATCTGATGTGGGCACGACGGAGAAGGGGCCTGATCGAAGTGCTGACATTATCCCTGTCTGAATGATCGACACGCCAGAGAAATCTTTAGAGGCAGGCTAAGCTCGAACACTGATAGAGAGCAGATGCCTCTACTTGTTCCGAGGCATCTGCCATTTCCTCAACGAAACGCTCACTGTCCGGAAGCTGGAACAACTGGCAGGCTGATAAAGCTCGCGTGATCCGGAGCATGCCAGATACGTTGTGTCGCCTTCTGATAATCCTGCGGTTGCGCTTCGAAGATGTTGGGGACGAACTTCTGGGGATTGCGATCGTACAGGGGAAACAGGCTCGATTGCACCTGGACCATAATGCGATGTCCCGGCTCGAAAGTGTGGTTCACCATCGGCAATGCAAATACGTACGGGAGCGGCTCATCCGCCTGGATGGCGGAGGGGTGTTCGAAGCTGGTGCGATATCGGCCGCGGAAGATATCGGTAGCGACGGGCAATTCATAGCCGCTCATCTGTTGCGTCGGCTCGACCGCACTCTCCGGCTGGACGTCGATGATTTTGACGACCCAGTCCGAGTCAGTGCCTGAGGTCGAAGCGATCAGGTGCACCATCGGTTCACCCGAGAGCTTCATCTCTTCCTTCAGTGGCGCGGATTCCCACGTGAGTACATCTGGGCGTCCATCCACAAACCTCTGATCGGTCACAAGCCACGTTCGCCACCCGGCGTGCGTCACCGGCCGAGGGAGATACGGCACAGGATTTGCAGGATCCGAAACATACTCTGAGTACTTCCCGTCGCTCGCAACTGGCGCATCAAAAGACAGCTTGCCGTCAGCCTCTAAATACAGCGGCTTCGCGGTAACAGGGCATCCCTTCTCGCATGCCTGCGGAAACACCTTGTACCTGTCCCATCTGTCCAAACCCGTATCGTAGATGAGCGCGTTGGGCGTATCTGTCTGCGGCGAGCCGGGCTTCAGATACTGATTGAAGAATGGCAGCAGCACCTCCTCCCGCCACCATGCCGTCGTGTCTGTAGCCCATACCAGCGGCCCGAGATTGCGACCGGGACGATTGACCTGGCTGTGAAACCAGGGACCCATGACAATGTGATTCATCGCATCCGGCGTCCCAATCGACTTGAGCGCGCGATAGATGTGGTTCGCGCCCCACATGTCCTCCTGGTCCCATAGGCCCTGTTCCCACATGGTCGGTACGGCGAGCGGCTGCTTCACAATGAGCTTATCCAGCGCCTGGCTCTGCCAGAAGCCGTCGTATGCCGCGTGTTCAACCGTAACTTTCCAGAACGGAAGTTTGTCCGCGCCCAATTCGTGCGCAAAACCGGCGGCCGAACCCGCTTTGAGTAAGCCCGTATATTCGTCGTAATTCGGGTGGGGCACGGGCACGCCGCCGGCCCGCTTCGTGGTCTGGCTGAGCATGTAGTCGATGTTCGGCTGGCGATAAGCCCCGTAGTGGAACCAGTCATCACCCATCCATCCATCCACCATTGGGCTCTCAGGTGCCGCAACCTTCAGTGCCGGATGCGGATGCAGCAACGCCATGACAACCGTGAATCCCTCATAGCTCGATCCGATCATGCCTACTCGGCCGTTCGACTCGGGGACGTTCTTCACGAGCCAATCAATCGTGTCCCAGCCATCCGTGGTGTCGTCTGCTCCGGTCGGATTGTAGCCTGAATTTATTGGCGGCGGCGTCATGATGTATGGCCCTTCGGAGCCGTACTTCCCTCGCACGTCTTGATAGACGATGATGTAGCCCGCCTTCACAAACACCTCATTGCTCAGAGGCAGCGCCTCGATCATATGCGGACTGTCGGATCGCTCAGCGCGTTTGGCTGCGTTGTACGGAGTTCGGTCGAGCAGAATCGGAGCGCCCTTGGCCCCTTTAGGAATAACGATGACGGTGTAAAGCTTCACACCGTCACGCATCGGAACCATCACGACTCTCTTGTCGAAGTCTGTCTGCTGGTCCGGCGCTTTGAAGTTCGGATCGAGATCATCAGCCGGGAGATTCTTCTGTTGGGCGTTGGCGGCAAGGGGCAACAGGGCGAGAACAGCAAAGACAAGGAAAAGTTTTCTCATGACCTCTCTTGAGCTGATCCAGTTGGGAATGGGGACGTGCCGCTGGATGGCTAAAGAGTACATCATTGCTTGCCGCCGGTACGAAAGCAGGGCCGCGGTCAACTCCGCGGCCCTGACGGTTAGATAGCCGTAAGATCCTTTACTGCGGCGCAGTGACCACCGGCAATCCAAAGGGAGCCACGGCATCCCGCACTACCTTCTCTTCGCCGACTGCCACGATCGCAGTTTTCGCCGCCGGGAAGTACTTCTTGGCAGCTGTGTCGACATCTTCCGCGGTTATGGCTGCTACTTTCTTGCCGTAAGCGCCGATCGCATCGGGCGTCAGGCCATTCACCCACAAGCGCGCCAGTTCATCGGATACCGCAGCTCGCGATTGCAACTGAATCGCCTCAACTCCGACCAGAAAGCGCTTCGCTGTGCCGAGTTCTTCTTCGGTCGGCGAGGTTGTCACCATACGGTTCAGTTCATAGAAAATCTCGTTAAGGCTCGGCGCCGTCACTGCATTCCGTACGTCGGCACGCGTAATGAGCAGCCCAGCCGAGTGATAGCTTTGGAGGCTTGCTCCGGGTGAATAGGTATATCCCTTGTCCTCCCGGATATTCCGTGTGAGACGCGATCCGAAGGTGCCTCCAAAGATGGCATTCGCAACGCGCGCAGCCTCGTAGTCGTCTGCACTACGCAGGGGACCAAAGCTCGCAAGTTCCAGCGTAGTCTGCACTGACCCGGGCCGTGGCACAAGGTAGATCGAGTGCTGAGCCGCTGCCGAGGGAGCCTGAGGGATCGCGACAGGCTGCGTGGAAGGCGCTTTCCACTCGCTGAATCGACTCTTGACGGCATCCAGCATTCCGTCTACCTCAAAGTCACCAACAGCAACCAGCAAAGCCTGGTCCGGACGAAAACGCTCCGCGTAAATCTTGCGAAGATCTTCCGGAGTGGACGCGCTGATGGACTCCTGTGTGGCAGACATCACGTGATAGGGATGTTCACCGAACATGACTTTTGCCATTGCGCGTCCGGCAAGAAACGCAGGCTGCGACTCCTGTTGGCGCAATGCATCCGCGGCATTCCGTTTAGCCAGCGTAACCTCCGCATCAGGGAAGGTCGCATCGCGCACTAGATCAGAGAGCACCGTAAGCGCATCGTCCCGCTTCGCGCTGAGCACGCTTATGGAGAGGACGATCGAGTCCTTGCTGGGGCTCACGCCAAGGTCGCCGCCCGCAGCCTGAAGCTGCTGCGCGATCTGCTTTGCATTCAGCGATTTCGTTCCCTGATCAATGGTGTTCCCTAATAACTGCGAAAGGCCCGGCCGATCAGTAGGATCAGCTGCAAGTCCGCCGCGCACCGCAAGATCGAGCGCTATTTTGGGAAACCCCGGCTCGGAGACAAGCCATACTGTGAGGCCGTTGTCGAGCTTGGCGATCTTCACGGATGGCGCGGCCAGTGGCCTCTCCGCTCCGTAAGCAGGAAGATCCTTAGGAAGCGGCGTCTCCTTCTGTGCAACAGACTGCGAAGCAACGATTGCAAACGCACATGCGATGGTGAAGATTCTCATTGCCCCGCTCCCTTTTCTTTTCCGGCAGCTGCTGCCGGTACGCGATCGATAATGGTTCGATTCGTGCTCACGAGATACTTCGCCGCGAAAGCTTTTACCTGCGCGACCGTCACCTTCGAAAGCTCTTCAGGAACCTCGTACACGGAATCGAACTTGCCGTCGAAGAGAACCGCATGGGAGAGGGCCGAAGCACGACTGATGGGGATTTCAAGGTTGCCATAAATGTCCGATCGCATCTTCGCCACGATCCGGTCCAAATCCTGCTGGGTTGGTCCATTGTCGGCGAGGTTCTTGATTGCAGCATCGTATGCCGTCAAGACTTGATCTTCCGTCATGTTGGGCGGATACACGATGAACGAAGTCATCAGCGTGGGGCCCGCATACTCGTATGGAGTTCCAAGCGGCCAGTTCACTCCGCCATCCACTGACAATGCCACCTGCTTGTCTTTCACCAGTGCCTGATAGAGCCTCGATGCTTGTCCGTTATGGAGCAGTTCCCCTGTGACGGCTCCAGCCAGCGCATCAGCTGAATCCCTCGAAGGCATGCGGTATCCGATGGCCAATCCCGGAACCTTGGCAAGCTTGTCTGTCTGCGAGGATTTGCGCTCGGCTTTCTGCGGAGGCTCATCAACTTTCGGCTTTGGTGGCGTAGCGCGAGAGGGAATCTGCCCAAAGTATTTCTCCACCTTGGCAAATACCTCATCCGGCTTCACATCTCCTACAATGGCCATCACCGCATTGCCCGGCGTGTAGTACTTTTCGTAGAACGCCTTCACATCTTCGATCTTCGCCGCATCCAGATCCTTGAAATCGCCATAGAAGTTGTGCGCGTTCGGATAGGTGTCAAATGCCTTCCCCGGCAGATCGATGGCAAAGAACAGTCCGTACGGCTGATTCAAAACGTTGACACGGACTTCTTCCTCCACCACGCTGCGCTGGTTGTCCAGGTTCTTCGTAGAAAAATCAAGCGTCTTCATGCGGTCCGCTTCGATCCACAGCACAGGGTCGAGAGCAGAGATCGGCGCGGTCTCGATGTACTCCGTGTAGTCATAGCGTGTGTCGCCGTTGTTAAATCCGCCACCACCCTCGATAACGCGATCCAGAGCACCCTTCGGCGCGTTCGGGGTGCCTTCGAACATCAGGTGCTCGAAGAGATGCGCAAACCCCGTGCGCCCCTCCGGCTCGAGCCGGAACCCGATGCCGTAGCTCACACAAACTCCGAAGGTGGGCGCGGAGTGATCTTCCGATACCACCACCGTAAGCCCGTTGGAGAGCTTCTTCATTCTGGTGGGAGCCTTCCACTGCTGTGCGGGAAGCGCCTCCACGAACAATAGCGCTGCCCACGCGCATAAAACTACACCGCCCGATAGGGCTCTTCGAAGTGTCACCTGGGTCTCCAGTTCTGAAACAGAGAATCTTAACTCGCTTGGTGCGGAAAAAGAGTATATACCGGTGGAACGGTCCGGCAGCATGCGAAGTGACCAGCAACCATTTTGTTGCCATCAGCAAAATCTGCGGAGCTAGCGAGACGGCGCTCCGGCCTGACCGGGTCAACCGTACGCGATCTAACCGCGTCTCCACTCCTCGCCCGACATGATGCGCTTCATGAACTCATCGAACAGCGGCACCGTGAAAGCAGTATCCCCGTGCGTCTGGCTCCAGATCATACCTTTTGCGATCAGGCCGGCCCTTGTGGGCGCAAGAGAAGTCACGCTCCGCCCAAGCTCGTCTGCAATGTCGCCAGAGCGATGGGGATCGGGCCCCAGTTCCGCCATAGCTCTCAAATATCTCTTCTCATGCGGGGTCAAGCGATCGAAACGCACTCGGAAGAAGCTCTCGTCCAAAGCAGCCACTGCTTCATCGGACGCATTCACGACATCGTTGTACCGAATGGGGCTCGCCGTCGCGAGATCCCAGGTGTGCTTCCCCCACTCCTGGAGGAAGTAGGGATAACCCTGCGTCTTCGAGATAATCAGATCTACCGCCCGGTCCTCGATGCTGACCCCTTCATTCTCCGCAGGTTTTACGATCGCATCCCGCGCATCCCCCGGCTTCAATGGTCCAATTTCCGGGAAATCAAATAGACGCTCCGCATACGATTTTGCGTCCCCCATGCGCGCCCGCAACTGCGGCAGACCTGCGCCTACAATCGTGACCGGCAACTGCTCCTGCGCACAGCGATGCAATGCCGAAATCAGCGCAGCCATCTGCGTTTCCTCGACGTACTGGAGCTCATCGATGAACAGTACAACCGCCGTCTCAGCGGCTTTGGCCGCAGCACCCACCTGCGCCAGCAGAGTACCCAGATCCAGTTCCAGGTCGCCGTTATCCGCCAGCCCCGGTTCGGGAGAATAATCGAGGCCCACCTCGATGTCCCGATAATGCACCTTCAGTTTGCCCGCAAACCCCGCAAGGGCCTTCAGCCCTCGAATTGCATATTCTTTCGCCGCTTCCTTCTTGCTAAGGTGCAGGAGAGCCAGCCGGAGGGCCGGGGCAAGCAGCGCGGGCAGGGAGCGCTGTTCCGGTGCCTCGATCCGAACCGTGTGGATTCCCCCGGCTTCTGCGTCACGCCGCATCTGGTCCAGCAGAACGGTTTTGCCCACGCCCCTTAAACCCACCAGCATCATGCTTTTAGCAGGACGGCCCAAGCGCAGCCGCTGAAGCCGGATCTCGATGTCTTCTCGAATCTCATGGCGCCCTGCCAGTTCAGGTGGTGGGCTGCCGGCGCCGGGTGCATAGGGATTGCGGACGGGATCCATACGTTTATAGGAACTTTAG